>Ga0209709_10000858_pt1 | contig 28600 bp, 29 predicted proteins | sample ArcticOcean_MG_C_2_FD_187435 | JGI IMG/M metagenome (GOLD analysis project Ga0209709, IMG submission 187435) | Marine microbial communities from western Arctic Ocean - ArcticOcean_MG_CB4_136 (SPAdes) (version 2) | ecosystem: Environmental > Aquatic > Marine > Oceanic | place: Arctic Ocean... | reverse complement strand
CATACGTCGGCGAGACAGGGGTATGCCGCTCGGGTGCTGATTGTTGCTGCTGCCATGCTGGTACCGGCGAGGTGGGTGCATACGTCGGTGAGACAGGGGCATGTGTCTCTGTTGTTGATTGTTGCTGCTGCCATGCTGGTACCGGCGAGATGGGGGCATACGTCGGCGAGGTGGGGGCATACGTCGGCGAGGTGGGTGCATACGTCGGCGAGATGGGGACATACCGCTCGGTTGCTGATTGTTGCTGAGGTGCGGGATTTGTTGCAAATGTACTGTGTGTTGCCCACATTCCGTTTGGTGGGGCTTGAGCTTGCCATTCGTCAAACAAATTCTCTTCTTCCTGTATGGTTGGTTGCCAGGTATCTTGGTCCCATTGTTTTTGGTAGGATTTCTCAGTAATTACTTGGTTGTAGTAAGAACCACATTTTGCATATTTGCCAAGCAAAAGTTGTTCTGAAATCCCTGTCAATTTGTCATTGAGACCTTTGACTGCGGCATGATGAAAAATTTCAACCGGTTGCTCAAAAGTGGCTCTTTTGAGTGGAGTATTGTCGTCCATCATTTTTTTGACGCCGTGCCTGGTCAGTGCATTGATATTGCCAGCCCATGTCATCCAGTCAATGATGACCATGAGATGTCGAATATTGACGTACGAACCATCAAAAGAGAGTACAGTGTGCATTTCTCGTAGTAGAGCGGCTCTGGCCGCTTCAATACCGTATGTAGCACGAATGGCAAAGATGTCGTTGCATTGTGTTTTGTGTTGGTTGATGGATTGCAATGAATTGACAAAGTTCAAGTCGATGCCTTCCGTGTCAATGACAAATTGTCCTCCTTCTGTCCGTATATCTACTTTCGGAATATATTCAGAGCCTTTGATGGTGGTGTCTAGCGTATTTTTGGCATGTTTGAAAAAGTCGTTTTTTGTTCTCATGTATATGTGTACATTGTCGACAAGGTTGTCATGATATGCAATGACCAATTTTTTGTTTTTGCGTAAATTTGTTATAATATTTTGAGTTGTCACATCATTTTGTACCATTTTTTTCCTGCTGATAATGCATGTCAACATATTATTGGACAGGTTGTCTTTGTCCCATCGTAAATTATCTGGACATTGGAGGTACTGTTTTAATTCGTCGGTGGGTTGGTTGTCATATGTGTGAACCATTGTTAAATCTCTCACTCGAGTGCGTTGTATTTGTGTTTTAATTTTCCATGCTTTTTCTGGCCGAAGGTCGGAGTCGGAGAAGACTGTGATGCAGGGTGTTTTAATTTTTTTGGAGGCATTGATGAGCTCCTCGAACCGTGGCACTCCCAGGGTCACATTTTTAGCACTGTTCCCAGCATTGTGAAAGGTATCTCTAACACACATGCCAGATGCGGTGACCATGTTTCGTGTTTTAGCTACTGTTAAATCATAAACAAATGGATGTGATGATGGAACTTCTTCGACTGACACTACCTCGTCCAAAAATACATCCTTTAGTACTTTAGCTGTACGGCGGACAGATGCGCCTTCCAAACGTTTTGCTTTACCCGTTGTAGTTAAATGGATATGCTGCATGAATTTCTGGCCTCCTTCAATGCTAATGTATAACGCCCACATTGGATTTGACTTGACGTCCCAGGACATCATTGTCGAATATATGCCATACTTTTTCAAAAGTAATCCAATGCCTTCGGTCAATAGCTTTGATCTGGAAGCAGTTGTCATGGCACCGTTCTTCGCAACTGAACCATCACCCGAAAAATAGGCATCCAACAGTCCCTCCACAAAATCTTTAGGTGCTGAAAAAACGAAGGACGGTACCTTTTTAACCCACGAACCATGATTACACAGTGTCACCATAAGACGGGTCAAAACAGAAGAATGAAACATAATTGATGTTGATGTTCCATTGTTCTTTTGTCTGTGAGCTGGAGCTGTAACATGGTGTTTGATACCCAATGATGTGGGCCAAATCGCTGCCTTCTCTCGATAATTTGCATCGTTATTGGCAATGTGAATTTGATGTGCAGTAGCACATCCCTCGGCCAAATAAGCTCCAAAAAAAAACCCCGAGTCACGATTTAATTCAAGAATATCTGGAATAGGACAGGTCGAATGTCGAATATGTTTTGGGAAAACGAACCCAGCCGTCCGAAATCTTGGTTCTCGTCTCATTGCTGACTTGCAAGAGTCCGAGCGTTTGTACGGGACTTTATCTTTGTACTGACCAAACCAAGACCAAGGTGTCATATCAATTTTGGAGGTGATCGACGTAAATATAAACTCTGTTGGAGATAAATAGTTTTTCACCTCAAGTGTGGTGAAACCTGGCGAAGTAGGCCAAGTTTGGATCACTGGAATCATGTCGCCTACCTGAATCGAAGCGCCATCTTTCGTTTCAATGTGACCATCTTTCACCACTAAAAAGGATTTTGCCTTTGTTGCAGTCACATCCCGACCTGATTTTGTTTTGACACGCACCAAAGTATTTGTTCCATCTTTATTAACTGGAGGGTGACGCGTCACGGCTTCAAGGGTTTCCCATGTCACATTACCATGTTCATCTACTGTGAGTGCTTCCGCAAGGCCATCCAAAATCGGCAGGTATTCAGTGTTGGGTTCTGGGATTTGAATCTGCGCCGAATGAGATTCCATAAGACTGTCAATAAGCATCCCTACGGAACCATTTCTGACCGCATGTACGTGACCATTCCATCTGATAATCAGTTCAGTGTTGTAGTCCACACTGTTCAGCGTCACTGGAGGTAAAAAAGATTAGTCAAACTGTATCAAAGTGTAAAGTACCAAAGGAAAACAAACAAAAAAAACACTTACTTTGTGTCGTGGGCTCACCCACTGACTGAGCCGCGATGGTGCCAACCATTTCACCGGGTGCCACAATGGATTTGTGCCATTTTTTCAACAGTATGTCGATGATTTTCTGCAGGGCTTTTTCAGAGCATCGTAAGTCTTTCACAGCAAACACCGACAGTACATATGCCTGTACTAGGGGTATTGATTGAACAGCGGTTAGTAATGGTTGTACAATTTTTTTCGCGTTGTCTGTTTGGCCGTTGTCTTTGTATTTGTGCAAAATCCTAGCTGCGGGGACGGAGACCGCCCACTTGTCCCCTAGTCGGAATGATTCGTTCCATTTCCACATGGTGTAGGCATCCTGTACTTCTGGCCAGGTGTGAATGTCGTAGTCTGCCAGTGTTTTGTTGTCAAAATCACAGTCGACCATTTCGTGATACATGCCATCGATACCGTCTTCGCCGTAGATAAATTGAATGACTCTTTGTTGGGAATCTCTGACTGTTTGGTCACAGGCCACGCTGATGGACTCTAGAGATTTGACTAAACGGCGTTGAATGTATCCGGTGGTGGATGTTTTGACGGCGGTGTCAATCAGGCCTTCTCTGCCACCCACGGTATGGTGCCAATACTCGTCAGGGGACAGTCCGTCAATGTACGAGTGTTTCACAAAACCTCGGGCACGAGCCGATTCGTCGGTAGCTCTAAACATTGGCAGCGTTCTTCCGTTGAGGGTCGGTTGCATTCGTTTACCCGAGCAGTTTTGTTGGCCAACACAGGCCATAATTTGTAGAATATTAACCATTGACCCTTTTGAACCTGATTTGACCATGAGTCCGAGACTATTGTCGGGAGCCATTGCATTTTGAGCAATTAGTCCCATTGAATCTCGTGTTTGGTTAAGCATTCGATTGATGCGCATTTCAGAATGTTCGCCAGTTGTTAGTTTCATGACATCGTCGTCAATCGTGGCACATTCGTCTCGAATGTCGCGAGCGGTTTGTTTGGTAATGCGCATGTCTCCAATTCCAATCGAGAATCCAACAGAGGAAAACCAAACGTGATTGATGCGCTGCAGTTCGTTGATGAATTGGCAAGTTCTATCGGCTCCGTAATCGTTGTACAGTCTATGAATGATGGACCCGTGCGAACGACCGAGTGCTTTTTTGCCCAGTGGTCCTTGTAGCAGTTGTCCTTGTACAATGGTTTCTCTCCAATCAAAATCAGATGGGAACAGCACTGACATGCATTGCAGGCCGGTCCAGAGAGGTCCCGGCAGTTGTGGTTCTGGCAATGTCGCGTCGCTGACCCACATCAGAATGTTGCACATTTCGGCTTTTGTGAGTGTCACCCCGGGGCTCGTCATCATGTACGACGATAGCAATGAATCTTGTACGATTCCCATGACTGGTTTGTTGGATTGTGGCGTAATGATGTTTTGTGCCACAGACATGAGTTCCAAAGCGTCGGCTCTGGATTCAAATGTCTGCAGCGCGTGCAAGTTCATTTCGTCACCGTCCTAAAAATACGAGGTTAGTGAGGTTGTGGTGTACGCAAGACAAGTAGCAACTTACAAAATCTGCGTTGTACGGAGTGGTACAGCTTAAATTGAGTCGGAATGTTTTTCCTTCTAATATTTTGGCTCTGTGGCACATGATGGACATGCGATGCAGAGAGGGTTGACGATTGAATAAAACAGGGTCTCCATCTTGCAAAATTCTTTCAACGGCATCGCCCACTTGCAATGTTGTTTGGCCTTTGATGGTTTGCATGTCGAGACGAGTGCCGTCTTTTTTAACAATGTATTTGATGCGCTTGTCTTGGTTTTCAACCATTGTCTTTAGTTTGTCGTAGGTGAGGCGATTGACATGTTCTACTATTGTTAGTATTTCTGCCACGTATCTGGGTACCCCCACTTGGCGCATGTCCAACATGGCATCACCCGTGATGACCGTGCGAGCCGTATAATTGCAACGCTTGCCCATCAGCGTCCCACGCATGCGCCCCTGTTTGCCCACCAACCGTTCCGAAATGGATTTCTGGGCGGCTCGGGATTTTCCGGGCATTTTGCGCTGGTCAATGTACATGTGGATGGCGTCTTGTAAACGGCTTTGGGCATGGGTTCGGACGACCGAATTTTCATCTTTGGCTTTGTACGCCGCCTTTGAAATGCGCAGTACATAGACAAGACGGCGTGTTATGTCGTCCTCTCCTCGTACTTCATCTCCGTCCAATGTGGGCGATGGACGAACACAGTTGGGAGGAATGGGCAAGACCGTCAAAATAAGCCATTGTGGGTGGAAATCGTCCACGGTTTTTCGAAAACATTTCACCTGTTTCTGAGGGATTTTCCCCAGTCTCTCGTAAGCTTCATGGGCCAATAACGGTCGCAATCCCTCCTCGTCTTGGATGGTAAGGGTGATGGCATTTTTCTTGACGAATTTGGGAGTAGTCCGTTTGCATTGGGGGCATTTTTTTTTCAACGGGTCTTTGGACACGTGGCCACATACACATGAGCGTTTCAACCATTGCAACACTTCAGCCATCCAACCAACATGGTAAAGAGGGCAAGGCAACTCATAATGCCCGAAATGGCCACTGCATTCCGACCAAGTTTGACCACAGGCAGTACAACTGCCACGGCGACTCTGCACTCCAAACAATGGGTCACGCAAACCTCCACGAGTGGCTTGACCGTCACAATACAACTCATCGGTCACGACTTCACACACGGAAATACGACGCATTTTGGCGGGTGAGAGCACACCAAATTGAAGATTGGCGATTTGCATCCTGTTTGCCATACAAATCACTTGTAAGGGATCGTCCACAATCCAAATATATATAATTAGAATAAGTTGTTTTTTAAGGAATAAATTTAAGTTTCTACAAGTTAGTTTCCGTTAATCTTGGCAATTTGACCCATTCTGTCTCTCAAATTTCCCGAACTAAATCCTGACAAAGCTTTAAACAAATCCGGATTGCTGGCACGAATGGAACCCATGGCAGAACTGGTTTTGGATGAATCAAAAGCGAACGGATTGAATTTTTTGACAGATGCTTGATGCACTACAGAAGTCGTGTCGGGCACGATGCGGCGTTTTTTAGTCACAATGTCATGGACACGGGATTCCAGTTCACGTTTTTGTTTCACCTGCTGTTGCGCAGCCAACGACTCAATGTCAGACTTGTATTTTTTGGAAGCTTTGTGAGCAATCTCCAACATTTTGACCGACTCCTTTGGGAAATTTTGAGCCATCGCAAAAATTGCCTTCTTGTTCTCGTCCGTCATCGCATCGGCCGGCAACGAAGCAGACCATGAATCCACCAAAGCTTTCGACAATGCCTCCGCCTTACTCTTCGTCTCAAGAGTCTCGTTGTCTTCACGCTGCTTCCAAGCGGTTTGGAGCTTGTTGAGCTCTTCCTGAGCCTTCTCAAGGGCGGCTTTTGTATCGCCAAGCTCACTCTCTTGATTGATCACCAAATTCATCAATTCTTCACGATTATCAACAGATTGCTCGGGAGCAGATGCTTCGGCAGGGGTTTCGGAAGTGGTGGTTTCGACAGTTTGTTCAGAGACAATTGGTTCAGCAGACATATTTTGACGAGATGCAAGGTGGGTTATATACTCCTTTTTTTTTGATTTGTCCACAGATACCACTTGACATCCTGGTCGACGAGGTTCTGTACATAGAGAAACTTCAATAGGTCTTTTCTTAGTTGTACCGTCCCGAAACGAGGTATGGACATGTTGCAATGACAATCCAGTGTACAATGTATGGCCTGTAGAACTGGGTTGAATAGCATGGGACGCATACCTGCCTTCCAGAGAGGTCTCGTCCACTTTACCCAAAATCCATTTTTTTCCATCTTGGTCGGTCCAGTCCCGCTTGACCGCACCCACCGCTAATCCCTCCGCGTGCTCGATACGGATGGGGACATCGCGCAAAGACATTGAACGAGATTCTTCGTTGGTAAAATCAAAAGTACTGTCGTTTTCACCAGGAGCGTCGGACGATGGCAACACATTGCCCACAAAGTACGGCATTAATGTACAAAAAATTACATATTATTTATACTTGCTTTTATCAGTTATTTGAATTTGAAATTATTTAATTTTAGAGTTATTTAAGCAGATGCTTTTGCATCGTATTTGATGGCGTACACCATGAACCCCACCGCAACAACAGAGGAGGCCGACAACACGAATACGGAGGACAACAAGTTGACACGTTCGAATTGATTAGGACCTAACTCTTTACAGTCGGCTGGAGTGGTCAAATTTCTGTCGAATGGAAGGCCAAAACCCTCCATCGCTAAAACAGGCACAACTAGGAGAGTGGACAACGTCATGGCCAAAGCAGCACTGGCCGCACAGAGACGGAAGAAAATTCCAGAAATGTATTCACGAGGATTGCCATACAACATGTACGACCCCTCTTGGTATTTGGATTCCATATCAATGTCGATGGATTTGGCAAAGTAGGCAATGAGAAAGGCGAGTGCTCCAAAAACAAGGGCACTGATATTGGCACCACGGACAGACAAAGTACCGTACAAGAATTCTCGGTAGTCGTCGGCAGCACTGGGCATCAGTCCATTACTCCCATAATTACAAAGATTGCCCAGTTCCTTGCTTAGGTCGGTATCTTTGAAGACGCTTTCGTTGAGTGAGAGGGTGACGATAATTAAGACAACAACGGCCAAAGTGGAAACGACGGTTTGAGTAAATCCCATAATTTGTATAAGTATTTGTTGCCTCTTTATATAGTGTCCATTTACACTTTTGTGCAACATTCAGTCTTGTACTTGCCCACGACATACTGGACAAGTTGACGCATATTGCAACCATTGGTGCAGACACATTGTATGAAAGACATGTTGGCATGGCAATTTCTCTACTCCGAGGTTCAACGAACATCTGCATATTGCGCACATCTCAATTTCAGGCCTGGTGACGGTAGAAGTGGTGACCAGGCCATTGTCGATGGTGATGTCAAAAGTTGTTTTCAAATGCCAAAGGGTTGGCCATGTCGAGTCCAGAAAATCCTGCAAAAAACGGCCAAAAGGTGGTTTTGTGGGGTTACGTCGTTGCCATTCTTTCACCTTTTCTACAATACATTCTGGTGTTAAAAAGGGCGGTGCCCATAGTTGAATGGTTGTCATTGTGAACAAAATCAAGTATTATATATGGTATATTTAAAGGTACTCTCTGTTGGTAAAAATGGCCGAAGCAACACTGGAATTGTCCGACGAACAGCGGGAAGAAGTTCGTCAGATGTTGTCTCAATTTTCCACCAAAAAATCTTCACAGACCCAGCAGGCAAGTTTACAAAAGGAGGACAGGTTTTCGATGGACCCGGACCCGTTGGAGTTGGCGGAGCCGGGAGCATCGACCGATTGGAAAGAACTCAATGCCAAAACACGACGCTACACTTTTGTACGCGAAACACGGGCTGTGTTTGTTCCTTACATTTTGGACAATATTCGGATTACATTGGAAGAACTTCGGCAAAAAGCAGAGTTGATTGGCATGGACGTGACCTCTCAGAACGAATCCCTGACCGTATGTGCCGCAACCCAGGCAGACCCTGTTCGTATATTTCAAATTCAAACTGCTCCCCGTCCCGACGGCTTGACAATCGAGACTATACGGTATGTGGTGTAGGATGTTCCTTGTCTTTGGGGTACATGTAAGCGGATACCCCCATATGTACGATGACATTGGCAAAGATGGCAAGCAGTGCAAAGACCCACCCTATCGGCCTGTCATACTGCGCATACCAATACGGCAACTGTCCAGACACTGACCGACCACCGGAACCGACGTAGAGTGCTAAAAAGATGTTGTATATTGTGGTAAACAGCGCCGGTTTCCAGAATTCATGCATGTAAATCCGCTCTTGTTTTTGTGCCAGTAGTGCTACCATGTTGCAGCCGTGCGTGACCAGTGTCATCAAAATATTGACATTTGGGCGTGACCACTGAACCATCGGAGCAATGACTATCCAAAACCCGGCACAAATAACGATGGACGGTGCTAAAATGATGCTGTACAACCCCCTTGTTTTTTGACCAAACAGCAGCAGGCCAAAGTACACAATTTCCAATGTAAACGACCAAATTGTATAGTAAATAAAAATAAATTGTTGTTCCTTGACAATACCAAATCCCAATACAATACTAAACAACAACCACCACATTTTTAGATTCGCCGATGGCCCGCGCAATTATATACATTGTTTAGATTAAATTACAGGGTAGTGTAAGTCCAGCGAGTGTCTTCGACAAAAGCTCGCAAGGAGGTGAACGCCCCCCTAAGTAATTTGTCGACGGTCATCGGCAGTTCCTTTTGTACAAACAGTGCAAATTTTTCGGGTGGGACGGTGGGATTTTCGTTCACAAATAGGTTGTACAGTTGCGGTTCTTGGCGAATGGCAAAGAACAACAGGGCATGTTTGGCCACTCTGTCGTCGGACGTGATGGTTTGAGTCAACATGTTTTTCATCCTCACCGACATGTCCTGGTCCCAACGATTGCACACGATGTTATAAATATCACGACAGAGTGCGTCCAAATGTGTGCTTTCCACGTTGACAATGCAATCGTACATAATATCGGACTTGCAACGACTGTTTTCAATCACCGTCATTTGTTGGTACATCTTTGTTTGTACTGATGTACCATTGTTTGCGATCGTTGACTCAATAGTGGATTTGGTCAGTTGAGTATAAACAGCCACCAAACAAGGTGGATGCAAGATTTTGAAAATTTTGAAAAAGTCTTTTATTTTTTTGTTCGAGAGAGCATCGACCCACATTACGTGAACGCCATCGATGCAAATCCGGACAAGGACACAACCCTGACCGCGTCCATTCGAGATTTTCACGAGATGCGTCAAGACCTTTGCAGACTCATACTGAACCACATGGGACTGTCGGAACCACTGCAACTGTTTGTCAAAGCGCGCGGGGTGGTACAGTACAATCAAGTCCCCCAAGGCAGTCACTGTATTTTTGGCGACAAAACACTGCGGCCACAGGACGGGACACTAATCATCGTCGATGGTCTACACCCCTTTACTTTTGACAAAAGATTTAAAACAATTGTCTTTTACTTTTGGTACATTGTCCATTTGCCAGACGAATTAATTACAAACGCAATCAAATGGATGAAAAACCAATCGTGGTGGCATAACGGTCAAGTCACTTACGATTTTGCAGTGCAAAAAATGCATCACCACAACAGTGACATTTTCGCCAAACAAGCCTACGTCAAACTAACATCGGTATGCAAGTACATCCAAACAGAAATGTCCAATATTCGTATAAATTCAACTTAAAATATTATAATGTTTACATCCTTTGTTGGATGGCCCTTGCTTTTTATACAATTTTTTTTGGTTGACCAAGCAGAACAGCTGCTGGCCATACAAACAATCGTGTGTGCCGTTGTCAATACATATCAACCCTACCACACTGCAACAGTCGTTATCCTCTTTGCACGCCTAACACAACACCACTCACACGAATGGGTCAATATGTTGTTACATCATATTATCATTGCAGCAGCAGTGCTGCTGCAATATTTTTCCAAAAAATATTCCAAAGTTGGATGGGTCTGTGCAGCTTGGTCCATCTACTGGCTTGGATACAGCAGTGTGTATCCATTGCAATCTTGTCTGCGGTGCATGGTCTTTATCGTGGTGTCCAACGCACAAAAAAGGTGGGCTCAATCCAACAACAATTGTTTGAAAACAGTCTGGATTCTGATGGTACACGAACTGGCTTGGTGCGCCATCCCCATACAAATGCTGTACGAAATATACTCGGAAGACAATTCCAAAATTATCCCAGTTTAATTTGCCGAACACTCTAACATAATGTCAAAGGATTCCCAAGTTTTGTTGAGTCGTTGGTTGACCAGATTGTGGGTGAACCATGTCCAGACACGAGCGTCTTCCGCGGTACGCACATAGTCCAGGGGGAAAGGATGCATTTTTAACAGTGATTGAAAGTGTTCGCGACAGTCAAGACAAGGGAAATTTTCTCTGTAATCTGCAACCGTTTCTCGGAGTTCTTGCGGTGTCATACATCGGTGAAGCCGAGACCAATCGTAATTATAAGCAGAGACAGGTAGTACAAACAACAGTAACCAAAGCATATCATTGGGTCACGTATTAGGCATATATATAGTATAAAAGTTACAGTACCCACACTAAAAATGGATACACATCTTTTTATTTTAAGCACTATGTCACCAGCACTCACAAATGCTGCATTACCAAATTTTGACTTTGATACCAAAGCAGGTACCATACAAAAATTCAAATTGGACAATCAAACAACCATTTGGATAGCCTGCCAACATCCGGTCATCAACTGTCTAGCGGAATCCATCGTACCGTACATGGATGCATGTGTGTGTTGGTATCATGACCACTGCACCCTGTCCTGCCTTCGTGTACAAAACTGCATGACTTTTTTGCAGAAATACCATCAAAATATTTCCTTAATGACAACCATCAAACCGGCACTTCTGTACCGACACCATTCCAAAATCCAAAAATATTACAACAATCACGGGTTTCAAAGAAAACATTACTTGAAAGATTTTATAATAAATGTACAAAATATCATCCTCGATTCAAAATTAAGCCGATTCTAACAATCCAAACCAAACCAACAAATAGGGAACGGTCGACCACACAATCGACAAAGCATAAGTGATAAAAAAATATACAAAGGAAGAAGTACAGCCAGTGGTTGAACATGCCTCAGCTGACACTGGATGTGGCACCAAAGGACTACTCGTTGACACAATACGTCCCAGACCAGTGTCAATTTTGTCACACATACTTTGCCAGGACAACGCGGCCCAGACAAACAGGCCAAAACCAATGACGCCCCAAGTAATCGCAAGTCCCATGATTACTCTCTTCGTAGTGTCAGCGTAAAGTTCTTTCAATGCTGTGATGGACACGGCGCCTTCAGTCATTGCAACCCCGGTGTGCGCGGTAAACAGCAGTGTTTGGACGGCGAGTAATCCAAAGGTCAACATGCCGAAAATAGATAGGGCACCCCAAGCACTAAATGGTGCACAGTGTGAGGTGTCAATGGTGCGTTTACAGTCCGTGGCGGATATCCAGCCAGTCTTCCAATCTTTTTTATCCTCTTTTTGATTCCCGGTTTCTTTGCCCTCGACAGTGGACATGCACAATTCGGTGTTGGTAGTAGTACTGTCAATAAAATTAGAACAGGTGGTCACGTTTTGCAGTAAATAGCCATCGACCACCGCTTTGTATTGTCCTTTTTTATCGTCATTATCGGAGTAGACGGCGAGTTGGATGTTCGAACCCGGAAAGTTGGCGGCATCCATGTTGGCACCAAAGAGTGCAATGGTGACCAGAGCACAAAGTCCGATGGCAATACCAACGGCGCCTCTTGCAAAATTGATACGTTTTTCAATTTTAGGAGTTTCTGACATTTTATAAAAAAAAAAACAGGTCTTTATATAGTGTCCGTCTACGAACCTCTGCGCAGTACAACTTGAAATGTGGTATTTTTTTTGGACGGTTCACAAGTGGTTCGAGTCAGTGTGTTCATGATGTTTTTTTCAATGTACCACCCGTTGTTGATGGCCCAGGCTGTAAATTGAAAAACGACGTCGATGGCCCCTCCACATCCACGTACACGTATTTTGGTCATGTTTTGTTCGAGTTGTGCTTGTATATTTTTGCAGTCGGTGTCTCTTTTTACTGTAAAGTCAATGCAAGTGGGAAAGGGATGGATAACAATGTGAACAATGGCTTGACCCCCGACTGATGGTTCAATGTTGATAACGACATCGTGTTTTTTCCGGCGAAAAGTGTCACAAGCAAACAACAATTGTGACTTGTTGGGTTCGACGGAGGAATAAACAAAAGGGACCCCCCTGTTTATCGACTGGTTGATTTGCACAATCCAATCTTTTTTTTGCATTGTTCTCATAAAGTACTTGTATTTATACATAAATAATGTTTATCTTTTAATGTACTTGGATTTTATTCGACGAGTTTGGTTCTTTTTGAACTTTCTACATCTACGTTTTCTCGGCTTCTTTTGTTGCCAATCAATCCGTTTGGGTATGTAATGTTGGGAAGTTCGATCAGTTCGTCGTCCTCTTCTTCGGCGGCCATCATTCGGTCGATGACATGTTGGGGAGTGAATGTGGTTTTGCCAATGGTTTTACCAAAATTTTGTGCACATTCGGCGTCGATGTCCTGTGATATCGTGTACCCGCCCCGGGTTCGAGTTGCTGCTTCATTGTCCGACGTTCCCGTAATCCAGCGAGAAGTTGCAGAATTAGCGAGAATGTTTTTGTATTTTAAGGCGTCACCCCCAGGTGTTCTGTCGATGACTTTAAATACGTGAAATTGTTGGTTCGAGACGGGTACTGCGGTTAGCATGCGTTTCTGACAAGAATTGGCATGTGTTTCAGATTCCAAGATTTGAAAGATGTTGTCGGTGTTGTCTTGACGGTGTGTCAAGAGGTGGCTGACATGAATGAATACACCTTCGTGGTTACTGATACAGGATTGGTACCGTTGTTGTCTCGAACCTGAAACAGGGATTGGAAATGCGTTGGGCGAAGCATTGGAACCCATGGGTGGCATTTCCATTTTGTATTTGGGTGCCATTACTGAATGTTTCGTCATTTTTCCAATGAAATCTCGAATATTGTTGGCCGAAGTTCTCCCTTTGGACAGTGGGATGCGTGAACTGATTAGTTTGGGCAACAGTTGCATTTTGGGCAATTTGATGTAGTTGACGGAAGATTGGTCTGCATCTGGATTTTCAAAGCTCGGCGAGTTTTTCTCCATGGCCCAGATTGTGTTGAGAATTTTATGCTCGATTGGCGACCGAAATTGGTCTGAAAGCAGGGACAGGGTAAAAATGACCATTTCTTCCGTGACACAGAGATGAGGTTCCAACGAGGGCAGCATTTCCGGAACAAATGGTTGCCCGTAGTGTTCGCCACCGGGCAAATTACAGACACGTTCGAGGGCGGTGACAATGGCCATCAATCGTGAGAAAATCTTCACTCGTTCCCAGTCGCGCGGCCCTGGACAAATGATGGAGTTTTTGGTCATTTTGGCTTTCAATCGTGGCATGACAATGTTGTACGCCGAAATGTTGACGTCTCTGATAACACCGGCCCAGATGGCCTTTTCGACGAGCATGGTTCGAAACTGTTCTTCTCGAGCTTCGGCAAACATGGCATGGCGATGTTTTTTATCGGCGGTGGACATCATGCGTTCACCGTTCATGCAGTCGTCAATATCGCGACCGTGTCGTTGCTGTTGTTCAAAATTCCCCCAAAAAAAACGTGTTTTGAGGGCTTCCTCGACTTCGGAGGGTGGGTCATTGGTTGCACCCATCCAGACTCCAATGCATTCGGATTTGCAAAGGCGTGCGGAACGTCGACCAGTTCCCTCGTCCTGGCACCAAATTTTGGCGGTGACTCGTTGCGAAGTCAATTTTTCTTTAAACATTGCCTCTTGAGTCGAATCTGCGTTTGGATTTTTGGCAGTGCGAAACATACCGGGCGGTGCTTCGTGGCAGACGGTCGTAATGTCATTGCGGTTGCCGTCGACCGCGTCGGCTTTGCCAGTTTGATACGTCAATACTTCAGTGGTGCCGGGAATGCTTTGTTTTTCCATCATTAGAAACAAAAATGATTTTGAACAGGCACTTTCCCCTGCTTGGAAACAGTTAAAGTGGAGACCAAAATCACGGCGAAACGAATCGTAGCGAGCGTGATGAATTAAAAACATCATACGATGAGCGGTTGAAATCAAGTAATATTGTTCATAGCCTTCCATCAATCGAACAACGCGGTTGGCAAACACGGATAACGATGGGTCACTGATGCGATGTTTGACCATTGAAGCATCTTGGTGACTTTCTCTCCAAGTCAGCATTTTGGAGACGACGTCGGAAATGCAAGCATCGGGGTCCAAACATTGCGTTTTCATAGCCGTGACAGCCCAGTCTTGGAATTCACGATATATTTCTGGAAAGCGTGCCGTGTTTTCATGAGGCAAGCAATCTTGAGCGTATTTGGCTTTGCTTTGCCGCGACAATGTCTCAAATGCCGAGCGGTCGACCATGCCGTCGAGACGAGCCCGTTCAATGTCGGCCGGCGTCCGAATGTCGTACTCGGTTTGACAATTTTCATCGTAGTCGTCCAAATTTTTGGTGGGAATGGTGCGCTGAGACAGCATCCAATTCTGATGGTCCGGCAAATATTTGGCACAGAAAGTTTTGGGATTCAACTGCGACGGGGTCAACAAGAGGACATGTGCCGACGACGGAAAGGTCAGCACTGTCACCGGCTCGCCCTTGACATTGGAGCCCGTATAAGCTTCACGTGACAAAAAACGTGGGTCGGCCGAGGCCGAGGTGTTTTGGATTGCGCAATCGATGGTAAATACCAATTTTGGATTTGCGGGGTTTCCATCTGGACCATCGTCGGACAATTTGGATTTGGGCGCCAAAATCTTGTCCATGTTTGAAGTAAAATCTTGATTTTTGTAATAGCGGTCACAAATGGTACGAATGTACATTTCCATACCGGATACACACATCCATTTTTGATAAGGATGCAAACCGCACAATGGGTCAGACTTGCGCGAATTCATTTTACGATTGGACGACTCTTTGTGCAGTTGCGATGTCTCGCACAGCATCTTGGAAAGAAATTGTCCGAATCGAACATCTTTGGAACAAGAGACCGCGTGAAGACGGTACGAGACCGCACGGGTACTGTCGGACGAACTAGGAACCCATTCAAGCCAGGCCTTGACGTAAGGATACATATCTTTGGGCATTTCATCAATTTCCAACGACAACGACAAGTAAACCATCTGCAAAAACATTTGCATTGTAATCTCGTCGTACCGTGCATTGTTGTCAGTCTTGCGGACATCGCTAAACATCGACGCTGCCTGACGAAACATTGATCGGGGGATGGTGTAGACAACATAGTCCTGGATTTGACAAGTGGGGCCATGGTCGGATGGTTTGGAATGAGAATTTTCTCCCCACAAAGCAAACGGTTCCATGTGAGTCAAAGACATCTTGCTTTATAATCTTTTTTGGGCAATTCAAAAAATAATACCTTATGCCAAATAAAAGTGAGTTTGAATCCAATTTCCAAAAATGCCACCAAAGTTATAAAGCATACTTTTTTTTCAACATTCAAAAAGTAAATGGAATTCACTCTACCGTCGTTGTCACAGCAAAGTTTCAGTCGATGGTACAACAAAAAAGTCCCTCGACCCGATAACATCGATGAACGGATTGTCTACCCCGGTACTAAATTACAATGCACCACAAAATCCAGAGATTTGCGGTCGGAAATTACAGCAGGTCACATCTTTATTACACACGAACAAGGAACCGACACCTTTCACCACAAAGTATTAGGTTCCAACAACATTTTTGCACAACTGCCAAAACGACTCTACAGTCACTGCTTTCACAATATCAGTATACACAGCATTCCACCCAACAACAGAATCACGGTTAGGCTCACAGAAAACACCACCATTGTCCTCCCCTACATTCCTGACGACTTTCTGGCACAAAAAAGAATGAAACGAGGAAACTCGTCCAGGAAAACAAGAGGGACCGCCAAAAAAATTAAAATAGAAACAGCCGAGGCACAAGAAACATCTCAAAACAAACAAAGAGAACCATACATTGGATGGATCACGCAAGTGATGTCGCCAGACACAAACCCCAACGGCGACAGCATTGACGCCTTTCGTATCATGGCCTACATTCACAGTCAATTGAAAAAGCACGACGAACAATTTAATGCCACTTTACCCAATCCCTTCTGTCAAACAACGTCCATTCGTGAGATTCAACAACACCCCGACAAACAATTAGCACTAACTACAATCATACAATTCATGCACCATTACGGGAGGCATTTTTTTCTAAAGTAAAACACAAACAGGTTGAGATTTTTTTAAACGTCGTTCCAGATAATCCGTGTACAAACAACAACCCTCAATTGAATTGGGAAATGAAGAAGAAACATCCAAACCAAACAACAACTGGTCCAACTCCTGCAAAGAACAGAAAATTTGCCCTATCGTTGTTGTGGCATCCGAACTAGACACCTCGTCAAAAGTACCAGTCAAGTCGTCCCGTATCACTTGGTGGGCGTGCATAACAGACTTGAAATAACTCTCGGGCTGCACTTGCATTTTTGGAGGATTGCGGAAAATGGCATTGACCAATCGCAAACTCAAAGTCCACAACAATTCTGGCGAATATTGTTTAAAGAGGGACATACTATCGTCGATGTACCAGGCTTAAATAGAAAGATTGTTACGTATTTAAAGACCAGGAAACAAACAGATGATTGACCAGATTGAACAAAATACCGAACAAATAAAACTATATTTAATACAATTGGGATTTTTTTTAACACCGCCAACACAAATGCATCCAAACAAACTCACACAAATCAACGAAGAATTTAAAGAAATTTCCAAAATATTGAAACAACAACCGGCAGAAACCCTCTTTGAAAATGTCGGACAAGTGGTTACCGCCCTCACGACCAATCATCATATCATTCACAGCTTGGAAGATGTCAACAGAGTTGTTTTGCAAACCAAAAAATACATCGAGGACTATCTCAAATAATCCCGCAGCCACAACAACATTTTATTGTCAGTGGGGGCATCGCAATACGTCACACATAACGGCGGAAGCGGCTGACCGTCGTGACGCATTATCATCCAGTCCGCAACTAACCAAGCCGGGGGAGCGGTCTGCTCGGTCAACAACGCCTCCCCATTGCGATTGTCACCCGTATATTTGATAAGACCCGATGGACAATGGTCACCAAACATGTACGACATGCCATTAGGACGACGCGACATTGCACTATAAAAGCTCCAACAAAAATGTGAATATAGAAAAATGATTAAGCACTGCTTATTTTTATTTTGGGCAGTTGTCCTTACGGACGCTCTCAATTACAAAGAGTGCCGCAACACCAACCACCACCCAGATGTCTGCAAATACATGGCGCAATTCCACAAAAATTACTCCAATCACACAGAATTAAAACTTAGGGCCCGGCACATTATGAACAGTCGGAAATACGTTCAAAACGGGGTAGAATTCGGACACACCTCGCGCTCGGACCGTTTCAAACACGAATTAAAAAGAAACAACCTCATGCATCCTTTAATTCGGAAAAACATTGCACGACTCACCAAAAACAAACACAAAGAGTTGACTTCCGCGTCGCATTTGCCACCCATCGACTGGAGAGATATCGACGGTAAGCCATTTGTCACAGACGTCAAAAACCAAGGCGAATGCGGGGGGTGTTTTGCTTTTGCAGCCGCTGCTGTCTTGGAATATTGGTCCAAAAAACATGGACATCCAAAATCACTCTCGGTGCAGCATCTCATGGACTGTACTTCAACATCGACCGGTCAGAACGATGGCTGTGACGGTGGGCTCATGGAATACGTCTTTGAGTACGGGAAAAAACATTCGGTGGTACTCGAAAGCAGATACCCCTTTGCAGAACGAGATGCTACCTGTCCAAACGCACAACTATTGTCACACATGGCAGTCTCCAATTGGAAAGTACTGGAGCGAGAAAATAACCGTTTTGCGGAACAACAGTTGGAAAAAATATTGCACGAATACGGCCCTGTGGCAGTCGGTGTAGATTCCCTGGAATGGGACAACTATAAAAACGGAATTTACAAACATCACATGTGTTCACAAGACATTGACCATGCCGTGACCATTGTCGGGTACACGGACAAAGCGTGGATTGTCAAAAATTCATGGGGCACCGAATGGGGAGACAATGGATACATCTATTTGGAAAGAGGGCACAACACCTGTGGAGTGGCGGAATACATCACATACATCACCAACGCCTATCCAATCATAGCAAATAGACCTTCCGTTTGACCATTAAGACCATAAGACATAGGCCACGAACAACGTCCAAGCCCCAAGACCCAATCCAAAGGCATACAGTTGACATTTGGAAGTGTATTGATGTTTCAGTTTGCGCAGCGATGACTTAATGTCTTCTCGATTTGTTTCAAGAGCGTGGTGAATGTTACGAAAGTTTTCATTGGATTGAATCATCATTTCGGAATTCATTTGAATGACATGGGCGACTTTGTCATCCAACTGAGCAACTTGCGTATCGAGTTTGGACACTCCCAACTCCAACGTTTCCAAACGCCCGGAAATATTTTCGGGACGAGCAGCAGATAACATTATACACTATAAAGTAGTAACATTTATAGTCACATGTGGATATCCATATTGACCGGATTGGGGGCCACTAATTTTTTATTGCTTGTTATATATCTGACTGGGTCTCTCGGAATCATGTGTACATGGGTACCCGGCAGAACAATTGTTGTAGCAATCTCACTACTGTCTTTGGACAATACACAAGAAATATCAAACTCAATGCTAAACAACATTGCCAGTCACATCATTCCAGTACTGTTTCTCGTCGTATTTCGCATTGGAATACACAACTACAAAGGTCGGCAACCAAGATTTCTGAGACATACCATATGGACCGTCATTTGGGCCGTTGCCACAGTGGTCATGATAGTGGCGTTGACCAGTCTGTGGTTTGTCAAATCGCCGATTATTTTTGGCACCATCGGTGTGCTGGCCATCGTATTAAATGTGGCCAACATTCAAGACATGCCAGAACACATCAAAACCACTCCAATACAAATCACATGGTTATACGTAGTGGTTGCAAATATATCAACCACCGTCATCATTTATACCATTTCACAACTGGTGAGCAACGACAACCAATTAATTGCCAGCATTGTCTCCAACATACCTTTTTTCTCAATACTACTGTTGGCACAGTCAACACTCACGTCCGTCGGTACTGACATCACTTCGCAGCACATATACATGCTGGCCTACCAAATATGGCCGTCCATGGCTTTCATGCTGACATGCTTTATTGCACAAAAACTAGACACTCTCTACTGTATATGCATTGCGGCGGGAACGACCATTGTAGTTATAGCAATACAGTTTACTGTTATAATGAAAAAATTAGCTTAAGATTATTGTGTGTATTTTGTATTTTTAATTATTCAGAAGTTTTGGCACGTTTGGCGGGACGCTCACCGTCCAACTCGTACAAGACACCGGTAGCACCATCAACTTCTTCGGGGTTGGACACGAGACGGTAGCCATGGGTTAAGGAGATGCTCATCTTGACACCAAATTTACCATCGGCCATGAAATAGACAGATGGCCGAAGCACTGGCGCAATCATTGCACCGCGCTGGACTGATGTAATGTCAATGGCATTGCCCGCAGCATCCTGGACTGGCAACACATTTTTCGTACCACTTTTGCTGAACACATTTTGACTCATGCGCAATTGACGGCCATCGTCTTCATCACGCTTGTAGACAGCACCGTTAAAAGCATCGAGAACCACCGTACGGAAACAAGAGTTGTAACTTTCACCTGTTTCATTGGCCATTTCCTCTGCTTCCTCTTTAGAGTCTGCTTTCAACTTGGTCAATAATTTGTCATCACCAAGGGCAACATCGACAATGTCGTTTTGCATCTTGGTTACAAAGTCAAAAAAGGCCACGGATTCGGGATTTGAAATGTCCTCCTTGCAAAGGGCAGTGTATTTCGCCGAAGTTTCGGTCACTCCTGGAATACGCCCCATGGTACCATCTCCAGTCAAATCCGAAAACACGACACAGACCGGAGGTGGGCGCGTCTCAAAAGAACAGTTGTCATCGTCGTTAATGTTCAAATAAACTTTACCATCGCGACTTTCCGAAAGCGACATTTTGTAAGGACGACCAACGGTCTCAATGGCCTCCATCGATGCAACGGCACGACCCGTACCCGTAGAATATACTACAATGTCAGGAATCATTGTGTAACTAATGCCGTACTTGTCTTTAGACATAATGAACGGACGAGCCATAAAAGGAACAGACAACAACGCCCCATTGCGAATGTCGGGCACTTGATCCATTTCAACATATTTGCCACCAGCAGGTTGGACATAGCGAACCGTACGTGGTGATAAATCTTTGTTGTAAGCTCGACACTTGATTACTTGTTGCATTTCTCCGTCACGAGATTTCACAGGAGTCATCGCTTTGCTCTTGAAAGACTTCAAAGCCATGACCTCCAATTCGTCCGCCGTTTTTTTGGCACCATAACGTTTCTGAGTTTTGGCACGAGCAGCAGTGGCGACACCGCCAGCATCCTGCTTGTACATTTGCTCCAAAACACTGTCGTTAAAATTGTCCAAAAAACGAAAGTAATCGGTGCGTTCAGATTGGAACTGGTCGTCGGCGCCTTCCAACAACAAATTGGTGACAATATTAGACGTCTCCTTCGTCTGGGAAAATTTACCACCGAAATTACCACCCTCGCCTAAATGAGGAAACAATGCATTGCACGGCGGCGTCACCATTCGAAAAGTGTAGCCAGCATCGTTTTGGATGTCGTAGAAAGTATCTTGCTTGCCAGTCACCTTGCTGAGACGCTGAGTAGACATGAATTTGGGGGCAGATTGACTGCGAAAGTTGAGCATTGCGTAATTGGGTAATGAATTCATCGGATTTTGTTTTGTACTAATATTTCACCTAGCTGATAAAAATTAACATACTCTTAAATTATTTTTTTTTTGTCTGGGGGTCGATATCCTGACTCCGGTCTCTCTTTCTCAACAGTGCTTTGTACACAATCAAACACACACTTGTCAAATTGATAACAGTGATGGGCCAAATACTTGGGCCGGCAGGACCACCAATACTTGTACTCTTTGCATTTTACTTGACATTCTTTTTGATATATTTGTTTCAAACCTTTCGACGGCTGCATACAATTAAGATTGCAAACAACTTTTATACTTGGTAACAGACTTTGGATGACACCCCGCCCTATATCTCTCAACTATTTTTCTTGCAAACTAGACAGAAAAGTTATTTTTTGGCTATAAAAACGATCTGGTTTAGCATGAAATAAATACAAACAAAATGCCGAAAGCTCGCAAGAAAATAAAGAAAAAACGCATCGACCCCGCATCTCTGACAGTTACAAACGCCCACAAAATGCCACTTCCTCCCTTTGAGTTGCAAAATGTGGTGGCGACTTTTAATTTGGGCGTGGACCATTTGGATTTGCGAGCCATCGCCCTTGCAAAACCGTTTGTAGAATACAACCCACAAAAGTTTGCCGCGGCCTCTTTGCGCATTCGCAATCCTCGCACGACCGCACTGGCGTTTGCTTCTGGCAACATGGTGTGCACTGGTGCCAAGACCGAAATCGAATCTCGTTTTGCCGGTCGCAAGTATGTGCGAGTGTTGCAAAAACACGGCATTCCAGTTTCTTTCCGCGATTTTAAAATTCAAAATATCGTGGCGTCAGCGGCTATTCCACATGCATTAAAGTTGGTCGAATTGTCACGAGCATATGGTCCATATGTGTCGTACGAACCCGATTTATTTCCAGGACTGGTCTTCCGGACTACCTCTCCAAAATTAGTGTTTTTGATATTTCGCAGTGGCAAAGTCGTCATTACTGGGGCGAAATGTCGACAAGAGATTCAAAAGACCTGGTCCACTCTGTTCCACGGCATTTTACAAAAATTTATTGACCACGAAGACATTTCGTCGTCGAGTTCCGATTACAGGGCGAAAATGCGACAAAAAGCACACAACAACAATTAATTTATTTAGAAAAAAATTGATGTACAAAGCGTTTTGCTGTTGAGGTGTCTACGGGAGCCCAAGTGTCTTGCCCAGCTGTTGGAGGGTCGAATACCACTTTTTGCTTCATGTTGGTCAGCATCGACTTGAACGAAGTGGGACCGTTTTGTTTCAACCAATTGACACATTCGGGCGGGGCCACCTCGTTAACACGGTGCAAGACCATGTACTGGCCCGAATCGGAATTGAGAACAAAGGGTTGAGCCTCCACAGAAGTGGCAGCGATGTTGTTGGTGGGTTTGTCGTCCATCACTGGCAGTGGCAAAGCAGGATAGGTCGTAGTAAACCACTTTTTCCATTTTAAAACACAATCTTTCGACTGGTCCAAATGATGTTGCAACGCCGCTACATGTTCATGGAGGGCAATGCTGGATTCAGCAGCCTGTGGAAGATTGCGTCGTTGAAAATGTTTAAACAATACTTCCATCGGCTGGTCTAAACGTTGATGACGCACACGTTTCCACGAAGAATATCGAGTATGATACTCGTCCAAACATTCTTGAATGCAAGTCTCGGTCCAATCTGTCAATGATTCAAATGTACGGACATACGGACGTCCATCCACATGGGAAGAATCTTGAAAAATAGGAACAGGATTTGCTCCCGGTTTTTGCCACTGGCATTTCCAAATAAGCCCACCCTGTGTTATGTTGCCAAAAAATGTATTTTTTTTAAAAGTAAAATACAATACATCTTCCGAAAAAATAATCCGAGACTGAAGTAATTGCTGTAGACGGCGCATATTTTATCCGTATTTTTTTGGATTCCTTTTGAAAGACACATATTCTTTACACCTGTGTATAAATTGGGACATCGCTCAGGCAATATAACATGGCGTGTACCCTCTGTTCAAAAACCTCCAAAACAATAACAACAAACTGCCAACACTGTTTTCATACAGAATGTCTACAACAACACTGGGGACCCTCGAATTTGGAATTAAAATGTCCCACATGTACACAAACACTTGCAAAAGTACATCAAGACACTTGTGGCAACTGCTTTATAGGATTCGACACACCTACATATTGGATAGCCTGCTACGCACTGGTCGGAAACCAAGTAAAAACAGTACACGCCACTTTTCCCAAATGGAAAAGACAAGAGCCAACAAAGAGGTTACAAAAAATTGAATCCATAAACATAAGGAGTCACATTGTTGTATCATAGTTGTCAAACTAACTATAAACTACAAACTACAACCCACATATACAATGAACCGTCTTGAACACATCTCATCCAACGTCGATTATTTTATTTTTGACCTCGAATTCATTGGACAAATACAAGATTTATTGTCGTGTCGCATCTGGGAAATATCAATCTTTTCCAAAACAACCAATTGTTGGTTCACTCGCATCGTTGACCCCGACCCAGAAAAGGACGTATTCCCACCACCACCCATACCAGAACTGCCACAACTAACCAGAGATTTTCTCAACAGGCACCAGGCACAAACATGGGGCAAAGTAATGACGGAAATGGTAGAGTGGGTGGATCGACAAACAAACAAAATACCCGTCTTTATCTCGCACAACACTTTCAGAGCGGACAAACCCATACTTGAACTGGAAGCCAAACGACATCGTCTCCTGCTGCCTCTACATTGGTTTTTTTTTGACTCGCTACACTTTTGCAGAGACACTGTCAAATCAAAATCGGGAAATTATTCACTCAACGGCCTACACAAACAACTGTTTGACAAACCCATCGAATCCGCACACAGAGCCAAAAGCGATGTCGTCGCATGTATCAATATTGTAGGCGCCGTTACAAAAGGTCAATGGTTGCTTCATGGACCAGTCTACTCAACATACACCACCAGCTTGCGCTCCATCAGATGGGTAGGCAAAAAAGCAGAACTGATTTTTTGCTCATCACAAATACACTCGGTTGAAATGCTTCTATTTGTCTTGAAAAGAAATGCAGTCTCGGACTATGTCACACATTCTCTCAACTCGTACCAAAGTATAGAAAAAACCATTGGGGAAATACTCACTTGCAAAATACCCACAGAAAATATACAATTGATTGTCAATGTCGTACAACAACTATTCACACATCAACTGTTGGTGCAAGCTGCTTGACTGAATCCAAGATTACATCTATAAGAGCTACCATTGTTTTATCATTTTCGTACGTCGTTTGCAAATTTCGCAAACCGCGTTTTGAATCGACAACGTACAAACGCATACGTTCAGAATCATTGTTGGTATTCTTCTCAATGCACTCAGTGGCCTGCTGGTACAAGGACTGGATACGAGCAATGTCCGTCAAACGGTTTTGAGAAGCCCACCAGCGCTTGAAAAAAATAGGAATCCACTGGGCGGCAACGTGAATTTTAAACAAACGCTCAGTAGTGTCCAAACGGGAATGACATTCCAACGACTGAAGGACGCGTAAATTTATTAACGTTGTATCAAAAATATCCATTTAGTTTGTTTTTAAATTGTTTATATACGAGAAAAACGAATAAAAAATGGCCCATCCACACTGCTTTTGTAATCTCTCACAAAACTACTCACATCTTTTTTATCCAACTCGATAGAAGACAACGACAACTCTGAACCGTCGCGCATCGACAATTTACTATCGTCCCTACCACGCAACACATTCCAATTACTCTTTGTCAACTTACACGCGAAAGAACAAGGGTCATCCACTCTCTCCGGGGGCATCAAATGCACTATCAAACCCTTGCTCTCCTTCATCTTTGCATTGGACGAACTCAACACCAAACTCTTGTACGACTCCAACGACCAAACAGGCGCACGAATATTCATCTGAAAAGCATCCTTCAATGACGGAACCACAGACACCGGCGCGGCAGACACAGGCAGCTGGACAGATGGCGGCAAACACGCCACTGGCAACTCCGTCGCGAATTTTGAAAATAAACCAGGCAAACGACGCGTGACAGGGACACCTTCAGCCTTGTACGCAAGCTCGATTATCTGCTTAAAATTATTATACACTTTGCCGTCCAACGGCAAACAAGTTGCGTGAGAAGTATTAAATTCCTCAAACGTAGGAACACTCACACGACGGCGACAATGTTGCTCATACAAACGACAAGATTCCTTCAAAGTCAAAGACATTTTTTTTTTAAACTACAGCTTTATACTTGTTATTTGTTGTTAGTTCCACAGACACTATGGTCGGCTCATCAGAATCTTCATCCACTTGCCGCGTCAAAAATTCACACTCACACTCGGCCATCACAGCCAACGTCAATTTGTCCACTATCAATTTATCAACACCGTGCTCAAAAACAGCCCAATCGTCCTCAGAAACCAACGACGGGTGCTCGTGGAAAAAAGAAACTACACGGTACGCACGCCCCTCGATTTCAATACGCGTACGAAAACATTTGTTGGGGACCACGCGCCTTTCAGACATTTTGGATATCGTACATCATATATATACATTAGAACTGAAGCATGGACGGATTTTTAACCAAACGTCTTTTGCGACGACCAAAATCAGGCACGACAAAATCGTCACTCGACACATCCACCGCAGAAACTACCGGCAACTTTGCCTTTCCACCACCGCGCCACACAAACGCGACCAACATCGTCGTCACCAAATAAAACAACGTCAACACTACCGACATCATCAACCACAAACGATTTATCAAATAACGATGGGAATTGCACACTGAATTACAACCCCAGTACCAACAATACGACAGCGAAGGCTGGGCCGATAATGTATGCTCTATAGACATCGTCAAATTTTTATCTTCAGAACCATACACAAATTGACCAGCCTGAATCTTCAGCAATTCAGCCATGTTGTGCACCTTTTCTATTGACGTCAGAGAACCACTGCCTTTCAACAACTTTTGAATCGCGACCGGGTCGTCGCGCCAACCATACGACTTGGACGATGACCAATCCATAAACGTTTCAATTGAATAATCACAAATTGCCCCAGATGAATCGCCACCTAATCCACCGCAAGGATTGTTGTTCCAACGAGGTCTCATCTCGTCCCAATACCAAAAATGACAATCACCACCCTTGGGCGACGTGTACAAAATATCACGCTTCTGCTGGGACTCGTAACGAGTCGTGGGACACCCAGTAAACACACCCGTGTCAGAACAGGTACGTTCCATGTCATCGCCAACCAAACCCAAATTCCAGGCACGAATAGTGCCAAAAGTACCCTCCAATATCACTGCCACCACAAAAAACATCAGAGCCACCAACACGACACGCCGAGGGGGCGACTTGGACGCGGCAAATGCTAACACCCCCACAATAAAGGTACATCCAGACAACACACACTCGACGATAGCCAGCGTGTACGACACATCCGTTTCGTCGTAACCGGATTCACCAGACAAATACAATTGGTTGTACGGTGTCAAATAAAAAGTAGACAAATAGGCAAAAGTAGCACCAAGACCAATAAAAGCACTCAAATACGAAAGTGCAGTCACTAATCCTTCCATTTATTCCGACACTGCACTTGTATTTATATACCATATTTTTCTCGATTCACATCGACCAACAGTACACAATTGGAAAATGTGAGTATATAAGTCCCGTTTTTTTCAAACAGAATGACAAAGATTTTATTTTTGTCGACCATATTTTTATCCATTTTTAGTAATGTGGCAGAAGCAGGTCATGCACAAGAATGTAGTGACGCGAACAAATATTTACAATGTTCAGAAAAAGATGGAACTGTCATCTATCCAGCTACTGTCAATCCTGAATTTTGTGATCAAACCGATTGTGTGCTTTGTGAATCCATAGACTATGCACCTTCGGTACCTTCGGGCGCTATTGTTACTTGTTCCCATGGTCAGAATGACCCAAATGATGATAGACGGTTGTCTGGGGATTGCAATGCTGGATATTGGAAAAACGGGAATGGAACAAAAGATGTGTGTGAACCTTGTGCTACGAGTGGCAACAGTGCCAACGCGGCCACGGTCACGTGTACCAATAGCACCAATCAAGTTGCAACCACCTGTGACGCCGGTTACGGGTTGGTTGGAAATGCGTGTGGTGCGTGTGCAGGTGGTACATATGCCGTTCAAGGCAACAGCGCAATGTGTCAAACCTGTGCATCAGGGTCTTACACCGACACCGGTACTGGCACCACCGGCACCACGTGTGGTACTTGTGCTACGAGTGGCAACGGTGCCAACGCGGCATCAATCACGTGTACGACGGGCACCGATCAAGTTGCAACTACCTGCAATGCCGGTTACGGGTTGGTTGGAAATGCGTGTGGTGCATGCGATGCTTTTACATATGCCGTTCAAGGCAACAGCGCAATGTGTCAAACCTGTGCATCAGGGTCTTACACCGACACCGGTACTGGCACCACCGGCACCACGTGTGGTACTTGTGCTACGAGTGGCAACGGTGCCAACGCGGCCACGATCACGTGTACGACGGGCACCGATCAAGTCGCAACCACCTGCAACGCCGGTTACGGGTTGGTTGGAAATGCGTGTGTTGAGTGTAAAGCAGGAACGTATGCCATTAAAGACAACAGCGCAGTGTGTATCCTTGCAGCAGTAGGCCATTACGTTGACTTAACGGGGCAATCGAATGAAATTGCTTGTGCTTTAGGAACGTACCAATCATCTACGGGTCAATCTGCCTGTACCGATCACCGCGCCGTGTGTACACCCGGCACGTATCAATCGACAAATCCCTCTCCTACCACGAACCGTGTCTGTACCGGTTGCAGTGCGGGCAAATACCAAATTGGTACTGATGCTACTTCCTGTACCGATCACCGCGCCGTGTGTCCACCCGGCACGTATCAATCGACAAATCCCGACTCTACCACGAACCGTGTCTGTACCGGTTGCAGTGCGGGCAAATACCAATCATCTACGGGTCAATCTGCCTGTACCGATCACCGCGCCGTGTGTACACCCGGCACGTATCAATCGACAAATCCCTCTCCTACCACGAACCGTGTCTGTACCG
>Ga0209709_10000857_pt1 | contig 28618 bp, 29 predicted proteins | sample ArcticOcean_MG_C_2_FD_187435 | JGI IMG/M metagenome (GOLD analysis project Ga0209709, IMG submission 187435) | Marine microbial communities from western Arctic Ocean - ArcticOcean_MG_CB4_136 (SPAdes) (version 2) | ecosystem: Environmental > Aquatic > Marine > Oceanic | place: Arctic Ocean... | reverse complement strand
GATGAGTGGCAATCTGATTTTCTAAACAAACCTATTGCTGAGCGTGAAGAGATTGCAGCATCAATGAGAGATGCAAGCCAGGAAGCTACTGCTGAGAAATCTAATGCCATCACCGATGTAAATCCTGCTGCAGTTCATGATTTCTTACATGAACATACTCCAGATTTATTTATACACGGGCATACTCATAGACCCAATATTCATAATATTGAATTGGAAAATATCGCCGTCAAACGCATTGTTTTAGGTGATTGGGGTAAAACTGGCTGGTATCTTGCACTGAATTCAAAAAATATAGATCTTCAAGAATTTAATATATAAATCCTATTGTTCTAATTGAAATACTACTGTATATTTGTACAGTAATTTAAAACAATATCCTTATGAAAGTTAACTACATCGGAAAAATTTCTGAAGAAAATCTGCCGGCGATATTTGTGCCTTATTTTCTTGAATCAGTGCACGCAGGCTTTCCTAGTCCGGCAAGTGACTACATGGAAAGTCCTATAGATCTTAATAAACATCTTATTAAAAATGGTGCTGCAACTTTTCTAGTTCGTGCTCAAGGACAATCCATGCTTGGATCAGGAATTACAGATCAAGCCGTGCTTGTAGTTGATCGAAGTATCAAGCCATCACATGACAGCATAGTGGTTGCCTCTCTTGATGGTGAGTTTGTATGTAAGCGTCTTAAGTTAAGACCAAAAATGTGCTTGATGCCAGATAATCCAAGTTACCCTCCTATCTTTATTAATCAGGGACAAGAGTTAGAAATACTAGGAACTGTTACAGCAGCAATTAATAAATTTTAATGCCGCTAGCTTTAGTAGATTGCGACAGCTTTTATGCCTCTTGCGAAAGAATCTTTCGCCCTGATTTAAAAAATAAACCTATAGTAGTCCTGTCTAATAATGATGGTTGTGTCATTGCTAGAAGCAAAGAAGCTAAAGCTTTAGGCGTTGGAATGGGAGTACCTTGGTTTAAGGTTAAAGATCATTACTTAAAAAATGGTGGCTATGTTTTCTCCTCTAATTTTGCCCTATATGGTGATATGTCTGCACGAGTCATGAATATCTTAGAATCAGTTTCTCCAAGTGTTGAGGTTTATAGTATCGATGAAGCCTTTTTAGATTTAGATACATTAGATAAAAATTTTAATCTGTATAAGTTTGGTTGCCATGTCAAAGGCCTGATCAAGCAATGGACTGGGGTACCGGTTCGTGTTGGCATAGCGCCAACTAAAACCTTAACAAAAGTAGCAATCTATCAAGTTAAAAAAATGAATGTTGCTACAAGAGTAGTACAGCTGATCACTCAGCAAGAAATTATGAAAGCTTTATCACTCACACCAGTAGGTGAAGTGTGGGGTGTAGGCAGAAGACTCAATCAACATCTACAGCAAATGGGTATCGTTTCAGCTTTAGATTTAGCCCAATGTGATCCTGCTTATATTAGACAAAAATTCAGCATAGTTTTAGAGCGAACTGTCAGAGAGTTACGTGGTGAAAGATGTCTTGAGATAGAGCATGATGTGGCAGCAAAAAAACAAATTGTTGTCAGTCGTAGTTTTGGTCAAAGAGTAGATCATTTATCTGTACTGCAGCCTATTGTGAGTAATTTTGTAGTAAGAGCTACAGAAAAGTTAAGAGATGAAAAACAAAAATGTTCACAAGTCTCTGTCTTTGTAAGAACCAGTCCTTTTAATGATAAAAAACCTCAACATAGAGGCTTTAATAGCTTCCGGTTTTCTAATCCTACAAACGATACTCGCGACATACTGTATGGAGCAAAAATTGCTTTAAAACCTATTTTTAGACCTAACTATTCCTATGCAAAAGCAGGAGTTTTATTGAGCCTATTCTCAAATGAAGGTATAAAACAATACTCATTATTTCAAGATCCTGATGAGCCTAAAGATAATTCTCCTTTAATGAAATATATTGATGTCATGAACGCTTATAAGACACAAATTTATTTTGCTTCACAAAATACATCACACTATTCTCCAGTAAGACAAAATATGATTTCACCAAAATATACTACTAGCTGGCATGAAATACCTTTGGTAGATTAGGTGCTAAAAATATACTTGATTTAATTACATATTCATCTACATTTAGTACCTAATTAATTTTTTTAGAGGATAAAAAATGAAAAAAACAATGTTTACTATTTTGAGCTGCTTAATGCTCATCCCATTTGCATCTGCAATGCATCATGAGGCTTCAGGACATAAAATATCAGAAGCAGAAGTTATTAAGATAGCCAAGTCTGCTGCTCCAGCTAATGTTAGTGGAAATGCAACTATTATGAGTTCAGATGGAACTATTTTAGTTGAAGGCACTAATGGTTGGACTTGCATGCCAGGCACACCGCCTAATGAGAATGTAAATCCAATGTGTGTTGATAAAGCATGGCAGAGATGGCTTGCAGCTTTCATGGCACAAGGGGAATATAATTCTGAGGAAGAAGGCTTTGGTATGTCTTACATGCTACAAGGTGATGTTGCAGTTGATAATAATAGTCCTTTTAATACTGATAAATCTTCAGGTGTATGGATTCAAGAAGGACCTCATATAATGATGCTAATGCCAGCAAGTTTAATGAAAGATATGCCTAGAGACCCTTATGCGGGTGGACCTTATGTAATGTGGGAAGGTAATGATTTTGTTCATGTCATGGTTCCATTAGAAGTTACTGTAAACCCTAACAAATAATGATTACATTAATACTTTATACAGCTCTGCTGTATCTGATACAAATGATAACTGCGGCCGTATTAAGAGAGCGTGCTAGCGCAGCAGTCAAAAGTAGAGCTGATAATGCAGTACATAACCTAAGAGAATCTTTGCCGGTATTTTTTGCTCTGGCAATACTCTCCATTCATCTTGGTGTGGATGCAAATTTCTATCTAGCTGCCTATTGGTTAATAGCAAGAATTATCTATGCAGTCATTTACATTACTGGAATTGGCTTACAGTCACCCAAAGAAGGTTCAACTTATGTGCCACAGCCAGTTAGAGGACTTGTCTGGGGTGTCTCAATTGCCTTACTGGTTAATATGGGTATAAATCTTATTTAGATATATGAACGAGCGACTCAAAGGTCTTTTAATTTGCTTTTGGGTATATTTAATAGCCTTTGTTGTTGCGATCTATGCTGCCAATCAAATTATTGGAGCTCATCAGTGGGTCGTCGTATCTTTTGCCCATTTCGTTTCAACTTGCATTGTTTATATTGGAAGTTTTGTTTATAAAAATTCTAGTTTGTATGATCCTTTTTGGTCGTTTGCTCCTGCTCCTATTGCAGTCTATGTAGCTCTTTGGCCAGAATCAGGCGTGGTAGATTATGAGAAAATTCTCTTGGTATTAATCCCTGTAATCTTTTGGTCATTTAGATTGAATTTAAACTGGATTAGAAAATGGCCAGGATTAATAGAAGAAGATTTTCGCTATGTAAATCTTAAAAAGGGCTCAAGATTATGGGTTAACTTTGTTGATTTCTTTGGTATTCATTTATTCCCTACCTTTCAGGTCAACCTATCCTTACTGCCCATTTACTATATTCTTTCCAAAGATATAGGTGATGTAACTTGGCTCTTATATTGTGCAAGTATCTTTACTGTACTCGCAGTAACTTTAGAAACTCTTGCTGATAAACAAATGCGAGCATTTGCTAGCGACTCATCTAATCATGGAACCACGATGCGTTCTGGATTTTGGAAATTCTCTAGACACCCTAATTACCTTGGTGAAATTTCATTTTGGCTAGGCTTATTTTTAATGGCTGTAGCTGGAGATAATTATCCTGTCTGGTTATTTATATGCCCTTTAAGTATGTACCTTATGTTTGCTTTGGTAACTTGCAAGATGATGGATGATCGAAGCCTGGAAAGAAGATCAGATTATGCTGAATATATGCAAAAGACCTCTCAATTATTTTTATGGCCACCGACTAAATAATTAAAGACCTTTAAAATATCTCTCGTGATGAGCTTCTGAAAGCTCTAAAAATTCTTTATTAATATCTTCTCTAGTGACCGATAGCGGTTCTTTAATAAGAGTTGTAATACCAAACTCTGCTAAATCTAATTCTTGGGTTCCTGAGGCTCTTAAAAGGTCAAAGATCCAGGTTAATGGATCTAAACTATTATTAAAGCGTATAGCGTTATCTTTAAGCTTTTGTGCTAAAACAGATTCATCATTTATAGAAAAACGGCTTTTTAGCACAATTTTCTTGAATTTCTCCAAGCGAATATTCACCAGCTCTTTTTCTTTAGAATTAAATTTATTCCAATCAATAACCTCATGAACATAGCGTTTACAGCCCTTACAAACGTTATCACCGTAGGTGGTTGAGCAGATTCCTAAGCAAGGTGTAGTTGATCGAGACATGGCCATAATATTTGTAAAATAATACCTTATTTTAAGAAATATTATCAGTGATTTAGTGGCTACTGAGACGTAAGAGAAGTAAAATAGTGTGGGAAACACTTATGATTAATGAATACAAGCTGCATGTTCAAGAGCGTGCAGAACAAAATATACCTCCTTTGCCATTAGACACAGAGCAAACTGCTGCTTTGGTTGACCTATTAAAGAATAATCATGATGAATCAGAGTTTTTATTAGAGCTTTTAAAAGAAAGAGTTCCAGCGGGAGTTGATCAGGCAGCATATGTTAAAGCTGGTTTTTTAGCTGATATAACAACAGATAAAACGCAAAGTCCTTACATTGAGAAAGTTGAAGCTGTAAAAATACTAGGCACCATGCTTGGTGGATACAATATTCAACCTCTTATAGCTTGTTTATCAATTGATGGTCTTGGAGATGCAGCTGCTAAGGCTTTAAGTAGAACATTGCTTATCTTTGATGCTTTTAATGAAATATTTGAACTATCAAAAACTAATACCCATGCTAAAAAAGTTATAGATTCATGGGCTGAAGGTGAATGGTTTACCAACAAACCTGAAATTCCAGAACAAATAAAATTAACCGTTTATAAAGTTTCTGGTGAAATTAATACAGATGACCTTTCTCCAGCTACGGATGCTTGGTCGAGACCTGACATACCACTGCATGCCTTAGCTATGTTTAAAATGCCTCGTGAAGGCTTGGATAGACCACTTGAAACTATTGAAGAATTAAAAGCGAAAGGAAATCCATTAGCTTTTGTTGGTGATGTTGTTGGTACTGGTTCTTCTAGAAAATCGGCAACCAATTCTGTCTTATGGCATATGGGTGATGACATACCTGCCATTCCAAATAAAAAAGAAGGTGGGTTCTGCTTTGGTAGCAAGATAGCTCCTATTTTCTTTAATACTCTTGAGGACTCAGGCGCTTTTCCAATTGAGTGTGATGTTTCAAATCTTACAATGGGTCAAGAAATTATACTTGAGCCTTTTAATGGCAAGATAACTGATGCTAATACTGGAGAAGTTGTCAGCACTTTTGAATTAAAGACTGATGTTTTGCTTGATGAAGTTAGAGCTAATGGTCGCATTCCATTAATTATAGGTAGGCAATTAACCGATAAAACTAGAGAAGTCTTAGACTTAGAGCCTACTAATGTTTTTAAAAGACCTGATGATGCAGATGATTCTACAAAAGGTTATACCTTAGCTCAAAAAATGGTTGGTAAAGCATGTGGGGTTGCTGGCATACGACCAGGTACTTATTGTGAACCTAGAATGACAACTGTTGGTTCACAAGATACAACCGGACCTATGACAAGAGATGAGCTCAAAGAGTTAGCTTGCTTAGGATTTTCAGCAGATTTGGTTATGCAATCATTTTGTCATACAGCTGCTTACCCAAAACCAGTTGATATTGAGACACAGCATAATTTACCTGACTTTATTATGAATAGAGGTGGTGTATCTTTAAAACCGGGGGATGGAATTATTCACTCTTGGCTTAATAGAATGTTGTTACCTGATGGTGTTGGAACAGGTGGAGACAGTCATACTAGATTTCCAATAGGAATAAGTTTTCCTGCAGGCTCTGGCTTGGTTGCTTTTGCAGCAACTCTTGGCGTTATGCCGCTTGATATGCCTGAATCTGTTTTAGTTAGATTTAAAGGTGAAATGCAACCAGGTATTACCTTAAGGGACTTAGTAAATGCTATTCCTTACGCAGCTATACAAAGTGGTTCTCTAACTGTAGCCAAAGAAGGTAAGAAAAATGTTTTTTCAGGAAAATGTCTTGAGATTGAAGGCTTGCCTGATATGAAGGTTGAGCAAGCATTTGAGTTATCAGATGCTTCTGCAGAGAGATCTGCCTCAGGATGTACTGTAAGACTTAATAAAGAACCAATTATTGAATATCTTAAATCTAATATAGTAATGTTGCGTTGGATGATTGCTAGCGGTTACGGAGATCCAAAAACCTTAGAGAGACGAGCTCAAGCTATGGAAGAGTGGATTGATAACCCTGAATTATTAGAACCTGATGCTGATGCTGAATATGCAGAAATAATAGAAATTAATCTTAATGATATAAAAGAGCCCCTACTCGCCTGCCCAAATGATCCTGACGATGTAAGGCCTCTATCAGAAGTTTGTAATACTGAGATTCAAGAAGTCTTTATTGGCTCATGTATGACCAACATAGGTCACTTTAGAGCTGCTGGACATCTGTTAAAAAAATACAATACAACCAAAGCAAGACTTTGGGTTGTTCCTCCAACAAAGATGGATGAAAAACAGTTAATGGAAGAAGGTATCTATAGCGTTTTTGGAACCTCTGGTGCTAGAACTGAAATTCCAGGATGTTCTTTGTGCATGGGCAACCAGGCTAGAGTTTTAGCTAACTCCACTGTAGTTTCCACTTCAACTAGAAACTTTCCAAATAGATTGGGTGATGGAGCAAATGTTTATTTAGCATCAGCTGAATTATCAGCTATTGCCGCCATCATAGGCAGATTGCCAACCCCTGAGGAGTATCAGGAGTATATGAAAGAAATTAATCCTGTTGCTGATGAACTTTATAAGTACCTAAACTTTAATGAAATAGATACTTATGTTGCTAGCGCTGAGTCAGCTGATATACCGGCTATTAATATAGTTAATCCATCTTAATTTTATGAAACGAACTTTTATTATTGCGTTTATTGCGACAATAATAATAGCTCTATGGTTTTTTAACTCTAATTCAAATAGTGATGAGGGCTTGCAACAATCCATTGTCCATAACGGCCTTTCAAGAGATTATATAGTCTATGTCCCTGAAAACTTACCGAATGATGCAACTTTGGTGGTTGTATCTCATGGTTATACTTCTAGCGCACAAACTATAATGTCTTATTCAGGCATGAATAAAGTAGCTGATAAAGAAAAATTTCTTGTGGTCTATCCTCAAGGAACTAAAGATATTAGAGGTAATAATTTTTTTAATGTTGGTTATGATTTTCATGCATCCTCAAAGGTTGATGACCTTGGTTTTATTAAAGCATTAGTTACGAAACTTATTGATGAATATGAACTTAATTCAAATCATATCTTTGCTACTGGTATGTCTAATGGTGGCGATCTAAGTTACTTTTTAGCCTGCTATGCCTCTGACATGTTTCGTGCTGTTGCTCCAATTGCTGGCACTATGATGCAAACAACAGTTGATACTTGTAAGCCTGAGGGAGCTATGCCTATTTTTGCAGTTCATGGCAAGGCAGATAACGTTACCTATTTTGATGGCGATATGGCAAACAAAGATGAATGGGGTCCCTATCCAGGTATTCCTGCTGTAATTGAGCATTGGGTGGATTTAAATGCTCTTGAATATACAAAAGAACTAGACCTACAAAATGCACCTAATTTTAACGACTATGATGAAGCTGTGAGTTTTCAAAGATACATCTCTGGCAATTCGGATAGTGAGGTTTGGCTTTATGTTCATACCGGAGAGCATAATTGGTCACTTGAGGAGCTAGATACTAGCTCAGAAATTTGGAATTTCTTTAAAAAATATATTAATTAGCTTTTAGTCTAGTAACTTTTGAGCTGTCATCTCTAGTGTTTTCTAAATTCTCTAAATAACCTTCACTTAGAGGAGTAATATATTCTCCTGTAAATACAGAACATTCAAATTCTTTAATAGCTGGATTGCCCACTTGAACAGAGGCAATTAGATCACTTAGGTCTTGATAGATTAACCAATCAGCACCAATCTCTGCACCAATTTCTTCATCAGTTTTTTTAGATGCAACAAGCTCTTTGGTTGCAGGCATATCGATGCCATATAAATTTTGATACTTAACAGGAGGCGCTGCTGAGGCAAAATATACTTTATTAGCACCTGCTTCTTTTGCCATTTCAATAATTTTTCTACTTGTAGTTCCTCTTACAATTGAGTCATCAACTAAAAGTACATTCTTACCTTTAAATTCTAAATCTAGAATATTAAGTTTTCTACGTACTGATTTTTTTCTCTCTTCTTGATTAGGCATGATAAAAGTTCTACCAATATATCTATTTTTAACAAAGCCCTCTCTATAAGGGATTTTTAGCTCATGAGCTAGCTGCAATGCAGCGGTAGTTGAGCTATCTGGAATAGGAATAACTACATCAATATCATGATCAGGCTTAAGACGAATGATCTTATTAGCAAGCATTTTACCCATACGCATTCTAGATTTATAAACTGAGATTTGATCGATAGTTGAATCAGGTCTTGCGAAATATACATACTCAAAAATACAAGGTCTCTCTTGATAGACTTCTGCACATTGCTGAGTAGACAGCTTGCCTTTGTTATCGATAAAAACTGCTTCTCCAGGCTCAACATCTCTCAAGGTTTCAAATCCAAGTGAAGCAAAGGCTGCATTTTCTGAGGCAATCATATATTCATCTCTAGTTTTGCCTTTTCTTATTCCGATAACCAAAGGACGAATTCCGTTGGCATCTCTAAAGGCTAATAAACCAAAGCCAGTAATAAGAGCAATAACTGCATAGGCTCCATCACATCGTCTATGGGTCTTTGTTACAGCTTTAAATATATGTTTTGCTTCTGGATAAATTTCTCGCTGCTTTCCAAGTTCATGTGCAAATATATTTAATAGAACTTCAGAATCTGAGTCTGTGTTTAGATGTCGCATTTCTGCATGAAATAATTCATTAGCTAAAGATTCAGAATTAGTTAAATTTCCGTTGTGAGCCAAGCTAATTCCATAAGGAGAATTAACATACATAGGTTGTGCAAATTCTTTTCCAGCTCCGCCAGCTGTTGGATATCTAACGTGACCAATTCCATAATTTCCAATTAGTTTGTTCATATGCCTTTGTTGAAAGGCATCGCGAACATAACCCATGGATTTTCTTGAATTTAATTTACCCTCAGAATTACAAACAACCATTCCAGCAGCATCCTGACCTCGATGCTGTAGCATCAAAAGGGCATCGTAAATATCTCCAGCTACATTAGCTTCTGCTGATATACCAACTATTCCACACATTATGCTTCCTCTTCGGTAGTGATAATTAAGTCTTTGGCTTCAATTAAGGCGTCATTATCTATCAAATCTCGAATATATGCTTCTATTTCGGGTGCAATCTTTTCAATAAAGGGAGATATCTTTGAATTACCCATTAAGTCTGAGTCTTTTATGCCTGAAGGCATTAATAAAAAAATAACAAAAATAAGAACTAGACCACGAGCCATACCAAAAATAACTCCAAGGAATTTATCAAAACCTGAAACGCCTGACCATTTGATGAGCTTGCTAATCATATTGATAGCAATTCCACCAAGAAATATCGATGCAACAAATATTACAACATAAGCACCAATCTTAGATATCTCTGGATTACCTATGTAGCCGGTAATAAATGGAGAAACTAGATACTCAAAACTAATAGCTGCTAAAAATGAAAATACCCAAAGAAGTAATGATAAAAATTCTTTAGTAAAGCCACGAAAGAGGGAAATAATGCCTGACACTGTGACTATGACTAGAATAGCCCAATCTGTAATATTTAAACCTAAGGCATCCATGGTGTTATGACTCCTGTTTCAATTCCAGCAATTTTATTAATTTTACTCTTATTATTTTTAATTTCCTCTTCGGTAAAGAAAATAACATAGACAGCATGTTTGTTTTTATCATTTTCTAGCGCCTTAACTTCGCCCATATAGCCGTTATCATTTATTTTAATAAGAAGTTCTGAAGCTTTATCAAAGGAAGTAAAAATTCCAATTCTATATAAATACATCTTGAAATCATCCATCTTAATGGCTGCTGCCTTCTCTCCAATTCCTTGAGGTATTTCGAGGGCCTCAAAACTTGAATCTATATCTTTAACTGGTTCAGGGATAAGCGATGTATCAAATACAGGTTGTGCTATATCTGGAATATCTATTACCAATGGTTTGCTATATTTTGGTTGCGGCGATAAGACGTACAATAAAATAAATAGCAGTAACGCTACTGAGAATAAAATACCTGTTAGTCTTTCGTTAGTCATTATTTGTTGTATATTTTATTTAATAGTCCAGACACCTTAGCTCGCAAATCTTTTCTATGAACTATCATATCAAGCGCACCATGATCTAATAAAAATTCTGCTTTTTGAAAGTCATCTGGCAATTCAACTCTTACTGTATCCTCAATAACTCTTCTACCTGCAAAGCCAACAAAGGCTTTAGGTTCTGCAATATTAATATCGCCCAGCATAGCTAAACTTGCTGAAACTCCTCCAAAGATTGGATCTACCATAATAGAGATATAGGGTAATTTATGGCCTTTCAATTTTTGTATAGCAGCTGACGTTTTTGCCATTTGCATTAACGAAATCATTGATTCTTGCATTCTGGCGCCTCCACTGGTTGAAAAACAAATAAAAGGTATTTGGTCTTCTATAGCCTTATTAATACCAGCTACAAACTTTTCACCTACAACTCCGCCCATGGAGCCGCCCATAAATCTAAATTCAAAAGCTGCAACGACGACAGGAATATCCTTAACGTGCCCTTGGCCAATAACGATAGCGTCATTTTCACCAGTTGCTTTCATGGCATCTCTGACTCTTGCTGTGTAATATTTGGTATCTTTAAATTTTAGCGGATCTTTACTTTTAATATCAGCGGCTATTTCTTTGTAAACAGCATTATCTAAAAATTGTTCTAATCTTGTTCTAGCTCCAATTCTTAAATGATGATCGCATTTGGGACATACATAGAGAGATTTTTCTAATTCTGGTTTATATAGAGTTGCTTCGCAAGATGGACATGATATCCAAAGACCATCTGGAACCTTGCTCTTATTGGTTGAAGTGTCTATTCCAATAGATGGAATAAGTCTTGTTAACCAGTTCATTTAATTAATTGCCCTGTTTAAGTCCTTTAAATATTCTTCTATATCACTAAAATCTTTTGTGTCTTTAGCAGCATCAATCATCTCTACAATTGATGAACCAACGATAACACCATCAGCACACTTTGCAAGAATCTTAGCATCCTCAGGTGTCTTAATCCCAAAGCCAGCAAGCGTTGGAATCTTTGTGTATTGACGAATCTTGCTGATATTTTTTTCTATTTCATTCATATCTAGATTTGATGAGCCTGTAACACCCCGTAAATTTACGTAATAAATAAATCCTGAGCTATTTTCAGTTATTTGCTTAATTCTGTGATCGCTAGTTGTCGGAGAAATTAATGAAATGGTGTCAATATTTGGATTAGCAATGCCATAACTATCCAATTTAAGCTCTCCAGGAATATCTACTACTAACAGTGCATCTATACCTAGATTATCTGAATTTTCAATAAGGTCAGAATGAGCAATAAAGGTATTTAAATAGCCCATAAGAACAATAGGAGTTTGAGAATTAGTTTCTCTAAACTTAATAACCATATCGACTATATTTTTAAGTGATATATCTTTTTTTAAGGCCCTATCATGAGCTTTTTGGATAATTGGTCCCTCAGCAATGGGATCAGTAAAAGGCACACCTATTTCAATGACATCTACACCTGATTTAACAAATAAGTGCATCAATTCAAGCGTGGTATCAAGATCAGGATCACCTGCTACCAGGTAAGCAACTAAAGCTTTTTTATTATCTGCTCTAAGTTCCTCAAGTCTGGTTTGAAGTTTATTCAAAATTTAATACCGTCTATTTCTGCAACTGTATTAATATCCTTGTCACCTCTACCTGATACGTTGACTACAACATTAGCTTCAGGGCCAAATTCTTGCATAAGAGTTGGCAGGTATGCAAAGGCATGAGCTGTTTCAAGTGCAGGCATGATGCCTTCAAGCTCAGTAACCTCATGAAATGCTTTTAAAGCCTCATCATCAGTAACGGCAACATACTCCGCTCTACCTATATCTTTTAACCAAGAATGTTCTGGACCTACTCCAGGGTAATCCAAGCCAGCTGAAACAGATTTTGTATCTTTTACCTGACCAGCCTTATCTTGCATAAGGTAACTTCTAGCACCATGTAAAACTCCAGGAGTTCCATCATTAAGTGGTGCTGCATGTTCGCCAGTTTCAACACCCTTTCCGCCGGCTTCAACTCCAATAAGTCTAACTCCCTCTTCTTTTATAAAAGGATAAAAAGCTCCCATAGCATTTGAGCCACCACCCACGCATGCAACAACTGCATCAGGTAATTTATTAAAAAGTTCATTTGATTGAGTGATAAGTTCTTGACCAACTACAGAATTAAAATCTCTTACAATCATAGGGTAAGGATGAGGTCCGGTAACACTTCCAATAATATAATAAGTGTCATCTACATTAGTTACCCAATCTCTTAGCGCTTCATTAAGGGCATCTTTTAAAGTTGCTGAGCCTGAATCAACAGGATGCACGTGGGCACCAAGCAATTTTATTCTATATACATTTAAGGACTGTCTTTTGACATCCTCTGCACCCATATAAATATGACATTCAAGACCCAGTCTTGCAGCAACAGTTGCTGTGGCAACTCCATGCTGACCAGCTCCAGTTTCTGCAATGATTCTTTTCTTACCCATATGTTTGGCAAGCAGAATTTGACCTACTGTGTTATTTATTTTATGAGCGCCTGTGTGATTAAGGTCTTCTCTTTTTAGCCATACTTTGCCAGAACCATAATGCTCGGTAAGTCTTTTAGCAAAATATAGAGGTGAAGGTCTTCCAACGAAGTCAGATAAGTCTTTATAGAATTCTTCTATAAACGCAGGGTCATCTTTTAAATTATTGTAAGTGGTTTCAAGCTCATCAAGTGCAAACATAAGAGTTTCTGGAACAAACTTGCCACCATACTCACCAAAGAACCCATTAACGTCTGGAAGATTATCTTTATTATTCATGCTTTAATTTTTTTAACCATATTATTGATTAATACTATGTCTTTAATACCAGGCTTTGACTCTACGCCTGAATTTATATCAAGACACCAAGGTTTAACAATTACTGCATTATCGATGTTTTCAAGATTAATACCACCTGAAAGCACAATATTGGCATTTTCAATTACTTCATTACTAATGTAACTCCAATCAAAGCTCTCACCTGTTCCTCCGATCACTCCTTCTTTAAAAGTTTCCAATAAAAATGCATCAGCTGAAGAATAATTATTAATAGTGGTTAACGAATCTTTAGACTGCATATGAATAGTCTTCCAATAATCTAAACCAAAGGATTCACAGAACTCGCAGGTTTCATCTCCGTGGAATTGCAAAATAGGATTATCAAAAAAAGATATGGCTCTATAAACATCTTCTTCACTTGGGTTTACAAATACACAAACAGGTCTGGTAGCTCCAAAATTAATGCCTTCAAGCTTCTCTAAGAAGTTCGAGGTAACATTGCGAATACTTTTATCATAAAAAATAAAGCCGCTATAATTTATCTCAAGTTCAAGCAGTCTATGCAGAGTTTCAAGTTCAGAAATACCACAAATTTTTATATTTATATCACTCATATATCAAATCTTGAAATAATATCTTTAAATGGGCTATTAATTGGTACCTCTGCATCATAACGTGGTCCAAGAAAAAATAAACCTTTAGCGGTTAGAGTCTTTCCAGCTAACCTTCTATCTCTTGCTTCCAAGAGTTCTGGGATTGTTATATCAAGCTCGCCTTTAGAAATGCCTATTAGGGTGCCTGCAATAATTCTAACCATGTTATGTAAAAAAGCAGTTGCTGAAATATTAAGAATAAGAAAAGGGCCTTCTTGAATTAAAGCTATGCTTTTAATTTCTTTGACTGGATTCTTGGATCCGCAGCTTGAACTTCTAAATGATGAAAAGTCATGTTTGCCTAATAAGGCTTGAGCTGAATTAATCATTTTTTCAATATCTAAAGAATTATTATCCCAATGCACAAAATCATCAAAAAAGATTGGCTTGCTCTTACTATTATAAATAACATAAGAATAAAATCGCTCTTTAGCAGAGTATCTAGAATGAAAATCATCAGCTACTTCGATAATTGTTTTTATGGATATTGTTCTGGGTAAATTAGCATTTAAACCTTTCAGCCAATCTTCTGTGCTTCTTTGCACTGATGTTTGAAAATCAAATACTTGGGATAATGCATGGACTCCTGCATCTGTTCTTCCGGCATAATTAAATGAATCAGCCTGAGCTGAAACTGCTTCTAAAGCTTTCTCTATACTGCCTTGGACTGTTGGTAAATCAATTTGATTTTGAAAACCATGATACGAAGTTCCCTTATACTCTATCGTGCAAGCTAATCTCACTTTTATAAAGTTTTTAAAAGCAAAGCTTCTGCTTCTGCTTTAACAGAATCACTATCAGTCGACTTTACTAGCGCTTGAAGTATCTGCTTTGCATCACTTAGATTACCCATTTCAACATAGGTTGAAGCTAAATCTAGTTGCTGGGTATCAGCATCATTTTTAACACTTAAGCCTTTTGGTAAGCCTTCAATACCACCTTCATCAGCAGGATTATCAAAACCGTAGATATCATCTTCGGTGATTGTCTTAGAATTTTTTCTTATATAAAGCACAGCTAAAATAAACCCAGCTAAAAGTGCAGCAAGACTGACTAAAAGCATATCAAGAATACCTATTGAGCTTGAATTGGAAACTTCTTTAGATGTTTCTTGAAGCGCTTCAAGCGGTTCATTATCAACACCTAACTCTATTGTTTTTGTATTACTTTGAATAAAATCATCTGGACTTAAATCCCCTTGATTTTTATTTATAGGAAGGGGTAAATCCTTTTGAGCTATAGCCTCTTTGGGAGCTACTGCTGGGGTGGGCGTAATTTGCGTGTTATCTATTGGAGCAGTTAATGTTAAAAGAGACTGAATATTCTTACTCACTCTGAGTGTTTGCCTAGTAGAGTTCATTTGTTGAATACTATCTTTAGCAAGCTGAGTTGAAATATTAGATAAGACATCATTACTTGGAATAACTAAATCAATATCAGCTCTTACAAGATTAATATTGTTATCTATAAATGCTATTTCGTTAGCTAAAAATATTGCCCACATGATTTGGTAGATATCAGCATCGGTTTCTTTCGCTATTTGCGAAGCTAGACTCCATATTGTTGTAATTTCAGAACTCTCAATAATAACTTCCTCAACCTCAGTCTCTGCCGCTATTTCACTTTGAGTATCTGCTAAAACCTCTTCAATAGGATTTAAGGGCTCTTCAATAAGAACTTCTGCTTCTGCTAAAGGCTTGCTTTTGACTATCTGTTTTTGAGGGGCTGAATAATTTGGTTGGCTAGTAAAAGCTTTGTATCTACTCGGTAGAAAAATAAAAACATTCTTTGTTAACTTATTTTTGATTAATAGCTGAAAACTAAAATAATCTTCTGGATAATTATTACCAAGTGCTATGGTAAATTTATCAAAGGCACCCTCTTCTTCAAACAAGGTAAAAGCTAAAAGATCTTCAGCCAAAGGAATGTCTGATTGATATTCATTTAATACAATATCCTTACTTCTAATTTTAGAATCTGAATTAACTGTAAATTGAATTAAAAACTGACCTTGTTCATTTACGCTTACTTTAGGCGATGATAAGGCTGTATCTGCTTGAATGGTTACACTAAAAATTAAGAATAGAGCAAGAATTTTTTTCATTAGAATTTATTGGTATTAAGTAAAGTTTGAGCGATTTGCACAGCATTAAGGGCTGCACCTTTTCCGTAAACATTGTCAGCAACTACCCAAAGCGAAACCCAGGTATCCCCAGCTAATTCTTGCACTCTGACTCTACCGACATAAACTTCTTCAGTATCGTTAGCATGCTCAACAGGAGTTGGATATTCAAGTAAGTCAGGGTTATCCAAGACTTTAATTCCAGGTGCATTTAAGAGTAATTCTATAACTGCCTCTCTTGATGATGGATTTGATACTTTGAAAAAAACAGCTTCTGAATGCCCGTTAAATACCGGCACTCTTACACAGGTAGCCTGGACAGCTATATTGGGATCTAAAATTTTATGTGTTTCCCACACCAATTTCATTTCTTCTTTAGTGAAGGCGTTATCCATAAAAACATCACATTGAGGAATAGCGTTAAAGGCAATTGGTTTTGGATAAACCGAAGGCTCATGATTGGACTCTGAAAAATACGTTTGATTGTTTAATTCTTCCACTGCTGCCTTGCCTGTGCCAGAAACTGCTTGATAGGTAGCTATATTAATAAATTCTATTGTAAGTTCATCATGAATCGGCTTTAAAGCCATAAGTAGTTGAGAGGTAGAGCAATTTGGATTTGCAATTAGAGCTGGAGCCTTGAGAGCTTCAACCAAACTACCATTTATTTCTGGAATTATTAAAGGCACATCATCCTCATATCTAAAATGCGAAGATAGATCAATCACATAAGAACCAGCCTCTACAAAATCTTTTGCATAGGTTTCAGCAACACTAGAGCCTGCTGAGAAAATAGTTAAATCAGCCAAGCTGGCATCAAAACTACCAGTATCGGCAATGGAGTATTCAGCTCCATTTAAGGTAACTGCTTGGCCAACTGATGCACTGCCAAGTGGGTAAAAGTTATTGATAGGGAAAGCTTTGGTTTCAAGCAGCTGCATAATCTTAGTGCCAACAACACCTGAAGCTCCGACAAGTGCGATATTAATTGGTTGAGTCATTTTTTAATATCTCAATAATTAAAGGTGCGACTTCATTGGTATTTAAAGAATTATTATCAGTGCTGATATCTTTAGTTCTATGACCATTAGCAATAAATGTTTTAATTGCATTGTCTATGCGCTCAGCAAGTGTCACCTCATTTAGTGAATACTTAAGTGCCATAGCTAATGATGCAATCATTGCAATGGGGTTCGCTATATTTTGTCCAGCGATATCTGGAGCACTGCCATGACAAGGCTCATACATACCTTGAGAAGTGCTATTTAAGGATGCAGAAGGCAGCATTCCAATAGAACCAGATAAGGTTGCAGCAATATCAGAAAGAATGTCACCAAAAAGGTTACTAGCTACTATGACATCGAATTGATTAGGGTTAAGTACAAGCTGCATAGCGGTATTATCAGCAAGTTGATGGGATAACTCCACATCTGGATAATCTTTTGCCATATCAGTCACTATAGCGCGCCAAAACTTAGATACTTCAAGCACATTAGCCTTTTCAACCGAACATAGTTTGCCATTTCTCTTCTGTGCAGCTTCAAATGCAACTTTAGCAATACGTCTGATTTCATCTTCGTTATAAATCATAGTATTAAAAGCATAATTAGGTGATTCTGAAGTAACTAAACCTCTAGGCTCACCAAAATAAACACCACCGGTTAATTCTCTGACAATAAGAATATCTAGATTCTCAATAATATGATTCTTAATGGGTGAAGCTGATGCTAATTCATTAAATAAAAATGCTGGTCTTAAATTAGCAAATAATTCTAATTCTTTTCTTAAACCTAACAAGGCTTGTTCAGGTCTATGATCCCAATCTAAATCATCCCATTGAGGAGCACCAACTGCACCAAATAAAATAGCATCTGATGCTTTTGCTTCTGCAAGTACATTAGCAGGCAAAGGTGAACCATGCTTTTCATAGGCAGTGCCACCAACATCCATATGGGTGATTGAAAAATCTAAAGCATTTTCAACCATTAAATAATTAAGAACCTCTTGAGCTGAAGCTGTAACTTCTTGGCCTATTCCATCTCCTGGAAGGATTAAAATCTTTTTAGTCATTTGCATATATCCAAGGTTTACTTTTCATCCTGCTATCTTCAAATTCTCTAATTACATCTTTGTCTTGTAATGTTATATCAACATCATCTAGACCATAAATAATTCTTTCTAATAAATTATCTTCAACTTCAAATGAATATTCAACTCTAGCTGTTGTGAGCTTTTTAGCATCCAGGCTCACTGTTATTTCGTTACTCGTATCTTGAGTTTGAGAAAATAATTCCTCTATCTGGTCTTTCGATAACTTTATAGGTAAAACACCATTTTTAAAGCAGTTATTATAAAAAATATCACCAAAAGAAGAAGCAATTACTATTTTTATTCCAAAATCTCTTAGCGCCCATACAGCATGCTCTCTTGAAGAGCCGCAACCAAAGTTATCTCTGGTTAAAAGAATGCTTGCTTGATCATAAGGTGCATTATTTAAAATAAAATCTGTGTTGATTTGTCTTTGCTCCTTAGTAACACCCAGCTTGCCATCATCAAGATATCTCCATCCATCAAAGAGATAATCTTCAAATCCAAATTTTTTAATAGATTTTAGATATTCAGTTGGAATAATTTGGTCTGTATCAATATTGTCTCTATCAATACATACAACTAAGCCTTGGATTTGTAATTCGTTGCCTTGAAGCTTCATGAGGGATTACTCACTGTGCCATTGATAGCTGTTAAAGCTGCCATCATCGGGCTCATTAAATGCGTTCTGCCTAAATTACCTTGTCTACCCTCAAAGTTTCTATTCGAAGTAGAGGCGCATCTTTCATAAGGCTTTAATTGATCTGGATTCATACCTAAACACATAGAGCACCCAGGATCTCTCCAAACGAAACCAGCATCCTCAAATATTTTATCAAGACCTTCTGCTTCGGCTTGCAGTTTTACCATCCCAGAGCCTGGGACAACAATAGCTTCAATAATAGTATCTGCTACCTGCTTACCCTCAACAATACTTGCTGCCTCTCGAAGGTCTTCTATACGTGAATTGGTACAAGAGCCTATAAAAACTTTATCAAATTTAAGATCAGTTAGCTTTTCATTCTCGCCAATACCCATATATTGCTTAGCAAGTTTGATATTCTTCTTTTTATCTGCCGGAGCAAGCTCTGGATCTGGAATATTGCCATCAAAATCAACTACCATTTCAGGAGAAGTTCCCCAGGTAACTTGAGATTTAATACCAGAAATATCAATAATAATTTCTTTATCAAAACTTGCAGCTTGATCAGACTGTAAGGTGCTCCAATGTAACTCTGCTTGCTCAAGCAAATGTGAATCTAAATCACTATGCTCTCTAACATAATCAATAGTAGTTGCATCGGTTGCTATCAAACCTACTTTTGCACCAGCTTCAATTGCCATATTGCAAATGGTCATTCTTGCTTCCATAGAAATACTTTCTATATAAGAGCCTGAAAATTCTATGGCATGGCCATTACCACCCGCTGTCCCAATTTTACCAATGAGATATAAAACAATGTCTTTTGAAGTAACTCCCGCTTGAGGCTTGCCATCAAAACGTACATGCATATTTTTTAATTTGGTGACTTTTAAGCTCTGAGTTGCCAATACATGTTCAACCTCAGAAGTTCCTATACCCATAGCCAAGCAGCCAAAGGCTCCATGAGTTGAGGTATGTGAATCACCACAAACAATAGTCATACCAGGCAGCGTATAGCCTAGTTCTGGGCCTATAACATGGACTATGCCTTGATTTTTAGAAGTGATATCAAATTGTTTAATACCAAATCTATTGCAGTTTTTATCAAGCTCAACAACTTGTATCTTTGAAATTTCATCTTCAATAGAATCTGTATTAAAACCTTCACCTCTTTCGGTTGGAACATTGTGATCAGGTGTTGCGATATTAGCGTTAAGTCTCCATGGCACTAAATGTTTTTTAGCTAAGCCTTCAAAGGCTTGAGGTGATGTGACTTCATGCAAGTAATGTCTATCAATATAAAGCAGTGATTCGCCAGAATGAAGAGTAGTGATATGGTGCTCATTCCAAAGCTTGTCGTATAAAGTCTTTGGCATGTTACTTAGTAAATGGGAGTTCTTGCTTAATGTCTCCACATTGAGCTCGGTTGCGTAATAAGTGATCCATGATCACTAAATTAGCCATGGCTTCAGCAATAGGTACTGCTCGAATGCCAACACAAGGATCATGTCTACCGGTAACTTCTATATCAACTTCTTTACCATCAGTATCAACGCTTTTACCTTTTGATTTAATGCTAGAGGTAGGTTTGATTATAAAATCGATATTAATAACATCACCATTAGAGATACCACCAAGAATTCCGCCGGCGTTATTTGAAGTAAAGCCATCTGCTCGCATTTCATCTCTAACCTCAGAGCCTTTTAAATTTAAAATATCATCGGTATTGCCTATGGATACTGATTTAACAGCATTAATACTCATCATAGCTTTAGCTAAATCTGCATCTAACTTATCAAAAACAGGAGCTCCAAGGCCTACAGGACAATTTTCTATAGCAACGCCTAATTTAGCGCCCACTGAATTACCTTCTGCAATAAGCTCAGCAAACATAGTATCTAAATCACCTAATTTAGATGTATCGGCAAAGAAATATTTATTAGTATTCGCATCGCTAGGATTGATAGTCTCGCCTTTAATGCTTCCAATTTGACTCACATAGCCTGTAGTTTTCACTCCAAGGCTTTCAAGATATTTTTTAGCAATAGCGCCAGCTGCAACTCTCATTGCAGTTTCCCTTGCGCTTGATCTGCCGCCACCTCGATAATCTCTATGACCATATTTAGCTTGATAAGTGATATCTGCGTGATTCGGTCTAAAAGTATCTTTTATATCTGAATAGTCTTTTGATCTTTGATCTTGATTGTAAATGATCAAACTAATAGGTGTACCAGTAGTTTTACCTTCAAATACACCTGAGAGTATTTCTACAGCATCATCCTCTTTTCTTTGAGTAGTAACGTCTGATTGGCCTGGTTTTCTGCGGTTTAGCTCGCCTTGAATATCAGCTTCACATAGTTCAATTTGTGGAGGACAGCCATCAATTATGCAGCCGAGTGCCTTCCCATGGCTCTCGCCAAAGGTCGTAACTTTAAATAATTCTCCAAATGTATTGCCTGACATGGCTCTGATTATAGTCCAAAAATGCTTTAAAGCAGCAATTTATAGATTTTCTAAAAATTAAATACTAATTTAGCTCCTAAATTACCATAGGTTCTATCGAAGTAATGTTCTGTTCTTTGATTAAAGGTTATATGTTCAAATCCAATTAAATTATTTTTAGTTAAAATCTTCTGCTGAAATACTACTATGGTCAGTATCAAGTATCATGAATAGATATTCACTACCCGCTCTTAGCAAAGCATGATTTCTGTAATCGTAATAAAAAGTATATCCGGCAACACTAAATGAGCCTTGAGTACCTTGTGTTATCGAAAGGTCAGAGAAAGTTAAATCATCATCTAAGTGAATTTTATCAATTCCATCTTCAAAATCATGAATAACGCTTGTTCTAGTAAATCCATCTGCACCATCGCCTTTACGAGTAATAAAAATATCTGAGCCGCTGCCGCCATAAAGCTGGTCTTTACCATCCCCAGCATCAAGAATATCATCACCACTCCCGCCATATAACTCGTCGAAATTATCAGAACCATATAAAATATCATTGCCATCGCCGCCATACAGTAAATCTTGACCACTTCCACCGTATAAAGTGTCATTCCCAGCTTCACCATATAAAGTATCATCGCCATCTCCACCATATAAAGTGTCATCGCCATCTCCACCATATAAAGTGTCATCACCTTCTCCAATATTTGAAGTGATATCTGCAGGATCAATATTCTGATCAGTAGCTATATAATTTATGATGTCGTTACGGTAACTATTGATTAAAGATGCGCTTGCTGTTCCTGCAGCAATTTGCTGTATATCATTTTGAAGAGTTGTAGATGTAAAATTAAATATAGCTGTGTTTATGGAGTTATTAGTTTTTACTTTTAAGATTGGAATGACTGATGCTAATGCTTCTGCAGTATCTAACTTGGCTTGATCAGAAATACTAATATTCTTAATATTAATTACGTTGTCTAAAAGTTTTGTTATAAAAGCATTTAATTCAATATCAACTTTGCTAGAAGTTAATGCAAACTCTGCCTCTATTTCTTCTGCAATAGCTTTATAAAAATCTTGAGTGGAATCAGAAGAGCTATTTAAATAGTTAGTTACATTCTGAGCGGACATTACTAGAACACCTATTTGGTTTCCCTTTTCGAATAAATAATCATTAATCCCTGAATCACCCTTGTTTACAATAGGATCGAAACTGAAAATATCTAAAGAGGAGTGAATACCAAGAGAGTTATTAATATCTCCAGCATTTATCATAAAGGATGCTACCGAAGTTACTGGTGTAATTACTACAAATGCAGAATGTCCTGCGAGTGAATGAATTGCTGATAAATCGCTGAGAAGCACCCCTGAATCTAGATCTATTCCTCCTAAACTCACTAAATTTCCATCGGTATACCTCATTGCAAAACTTCCATCATTATTAGATGTAACTGAGCTCTCTGAATTATCAATAATATAATTATTATTAGTATCTATAAAAACTTCAGCTCCACGTGTATAACTCGCATATGCAACCATACCCTGTGCATTGCGATAGCCTTCAATAGTTGTTGAAGCTGATGATGAGCCACCTGAGCCTGAACAAGAAATGGTAAATTGATTATTTCCTGGAGTGGAAATTGTTATATCTTCAGTTCCACTAATTGCTTTAGTGCCAGACCAGGCACCAGAAGCGCTACAACTAGTAGCGTTGGTTGAGTACCAGGTTAATGTAATTGAATCTAATGAAACCGATGCTGATGAACTAGAAAGAGTAGTAGTTGGGCTAGGCTCTGGAGTAGGAGTGCTTCCGCCAACTCCTCCGCCTCCACATGCTGAAATGAAGAGTAAAATCCCAAGTGAATATACTAATAGTTTGAAGTTTTTAAAAAAAATAGTTTTATTATTAAGTACTAGTTTAATTCTAGCTTAATAAGTCTATATCTTCAAAGAAGATAGGCCACCATCAACAGCAATAACTTGGCCAGTGATCCAGTTATCTTTTGCATCAAGCAGGTGGTAAGCGGTCTTAGCAATAGCTAACGGATTACCAATAGTCTTTAAAGGATGTCTGTCTGCTGATGCTTCTTTGCGCTCATCGGTAGAAAGGATGTGAGAGGCTAATTTAGTATCAACAATCGATGGAGCCACACAATTAATAGCAACTCTTGGGGCAAGTTCTGCAGCTAAGCTAATTGCAAAGCCTTCTAGCGCACTTTTGGATGCTGCTATTGATGAGTGCATTGGCATTCCTGTATTGGCTGCTACAGTTGAAAATAAAACTACAGATGCACCATCATTCTTTTTTAAATTGGGTAGTACTTTTTTAATAACGTTAAAGGCGCCATAAAAATTTACTTCCATCTCAGCTTTGATATCTTCCAGAGTAAGTCTTTGGAGTGATTTAAGATTAATGGTTCCTGGGCAATAAACTAATCCATGAATATCTTCAGGAATGTCATCCAGCGCATCTAAGCTTTGATTAGGATCTAAGTGAATAAAATTATCATAACTATTTGAAACAGCTTCATCTCTTGAGGTTGCATAAACACTATGACCTTCTGCTGTAGCAAGATTATTTATTTCAAGTCCAATATCTGAACTTCCACCAATAATGAGAATATTTTTAGTCATAATTTAAAAATTGTTGTTTTGTAAAGTAAAAAGTTCTTGGAAATCTGTAACAGAAGTATTTTCTAATGCCTCTTGATCTGTGCAAAGCGCATAAATTTCATCGCACTTATTAGCATCAAAAGTTATTTTTAGATTACTCATGAATTTTTGTTCTAGCACGGGAATACCCTCTTCTCTTCTGCGTTTATGTCCAATGGGATATTCAACCTCTATAGCTTCCGTTGACGAGCCGTCATTAAAATGAATTTGAATTTTATTAGCTATAGAGCGTTTATCAGCTTCATGATATTCAGTTGAATATCTTTCATCTTCACTTATAACCATTTTTTCTCTCAAAGCATCTACCCTTGGATCGGCAGCTACGTCATCTTCATAATCCTCAGCAATTAAATTACCTTTTAATAATCCAATGGCAACCATGTATTGCAGACAATGATCTCTATCTGCTGGATTATTAAGATTACCAACTTTTGAAATAATTCTTATAGCTGAATCATGAGTAGTAATTTCAATTGACGTAATGTCCTCTAATCTGTCTTTAACTTCTGGATGTAAAGTAACAGCTGCTTCTACAGCAGTTTGTGCATGAAATTCAGCTGGAAAACTAATCTTGAAAAGCACATTCTCCATAACATAGGTTGCAAAAGGTTGCGGTAATGAAAGTTTTTGTCCTTTAAAAGATACATCCTCAAAACCCCACACAGGTGCTGATAAAACTCCTGGATAACCCATTTCTCCCGAAAGAGTAATCATGGCTAATCTAACTGCTCTACTGGTTGCATCGCCTGCAGCCCAACTTTTTCTAGAACCTGCATTGGGTGCATGGCGGTAAGTTCTAAGACTCTGCCCATCTACCCATGCATGAGTCACTGCATCCATTATTTGCTGCTTAGTTCCACCCATTAATTTTGTAACCAAAGCAGTGGAAGCTACTTTTACTAAAACAACATGATCCAAACCTACTTTATTAAAACTATTTTTAAGTGCGAGAATGCCTTGAATTTCATGCGTCATGATCATGGACTCAAGAACAGTTTTCATAGTTAAAGGGTCTTTGCCTTCAGCTATATTTTGTTGAGAAATAAAATCGGTGACAGCTAAGATTGCTCCTAGATTATCTGATGGATGTCCCCATTCGGCTGCGAGCCAGGTATCGTTATAATCAAGCCATCTGATAATACAGCCAATATCAAAAGCGCCTTTAATCGGATCTAATTTAAAATTGGTACCAGGAACTCTGACACCAAAAGGTACTGAGGTACCTTCGACTAGTGGACCTAACATTTTTGTGCAGGCAGGAAATGTAAGAGCAAGCAAACCACAACCAATAGTATCTATAAGGCAGTTTCTTGCGGTATCTAAAGCAAGGTCAGATTCTATTTTAAAGTTAGTAACGTAATCAGCAATTTCTACAATAACTGCGTCATAGTCGGGTCTGACATTTTGATCAACATTAGATGACATAACTAGGACCTATCTTCTATATCAATCCATTCAGAGCTTTCAACCCCAATATAATCAGCACTTGGTCTAATAATTCTATTATTAGATCTTTGCTCCATACAATGCGCTGTCCAGCCTGAAACTCGTGACATTACAAAAATAGGTGTAAAGAGTTTAGTAGGAATGCCCATATAAAAATATGCAGGTGCATGGAAAAAATCAGCATTAGCAAACATTTTCTTTTCATCAGCCATAACTTTTTCAACTTCTTCAGCTACTTGATACAAATCATCATTGTCATGCAATAAAGAAAGCTCTTTAGCGAACTCTTTAATCACTGCATTTCGAGGATCTCTTATAGAGTAAACAGCATGACCAAAGCCCATAATTTTTTCTTTATTAGCAAGCATAGCTAAGATTTTTTCTTTTGCTTCATCTCTGCTAGTCCAATTTTCAATTAATTCCATAGCTTTTTCATTAGCGCCGCCATGCAGAGGACCTCTTAATGATCCTATTGCTGCTACTACACAAGAATGAATATCTGACATAGTTGAAGCACAAACTCTTCCAGTAAATGTTGAAGCATTGAATTCATGTTCAGCATAGAGAACTAATGAGACATCCATAACTCTTCTATGTAGATCTGAAGGTGTTTTGCCATGAAGGATATGCAAGAAATGACCTGCCATACTATCTTCATCGTTCACTAAATCTATATCTTGTCCATCGTGAGTAAACTTATACCAGTAAGTAACAATCGAAGGCATGGTGGCAATCATTCTATTAATTGAATGAAGCTGATTTTCAAAATCACCCTCCGGTTCAAGGTTGCCAAGCATAGAAGTACCTGTGCGCATGACATCCATTGGATGAGCTGAAGCAGGAATCTTTTGCAAAACTTCTTTTAAGGTTTGCGGTAAATCTCTTTGACCTTTTAATAAGGCTTTATATGCATCAAGTTCTGTTTGATTAGGTAACTTGCTATAAAGCAATAAATAAGCGACCTCTTCGAATGTTGCCTTTTCTGCTAGAGTTTCAATTTTGTGTCCTCTGTATGCAAGACCTTCAATTTGACCAACAGTTGATAGTGAAGTTTCGCCTGCTACCTGACCCCTAAGACCAGCACCTTCTAATTTTTTAACCATTATTTTTCCCCTTCTTCAGAAAATAATTTATCTAATTTTTGTTCGAACTCGTGATAATTTAGGCGCTCGTATAATTCTTCGCGCGTCTGCATTATATCTAAAACATTTCTTTGAGTCCCTTCTTTTAGAAGAGATTCATAGACTTTTTCAGCGGCTAAGCTCATAGCTCTAAATGCTGATAATGGATATAAACTCATATCAACTCCCACTGATGCTAATTCATCATTGGTAAAGAGTGGTGTTTTTCCAAATTCAGTTATATTTGCTAATAAAAGAGCATTTACTTGGGATTTAAATTTCTTATAGTCTTCTAAATCAGTTACAGCTTCTAAAAAAATTCCATCAGCGCCAGCTTCAAGGTATTTAGATGATCTATCTATTGCAGCTTGCATCCCCTCTGAGGCAAAAGCATCAGTTCTGGCCATAATAAAGAAAGAATCATCCTCTCTAGCGTCAACAGCAGCTTTTATTCTATCTACCATTTCATTACAAGATACCAAACTTTTATTGGGTCTATGGCCACATCTTTTCTGAGAAACTTGATCTTCCATATGAACTGCAGCAACGCCTGCCTTCGTCATTTCTTTGATAGTTCGAGCAATATTAAAAGCGCCACCCCATCCAGTATCGATATCAACCAATAAAGGCAATGAGCTCGCAGCAGTAATTCTCTTAGCGTCTACTAAAACATCTTCCATGGTAGTAATCCCAAGATCTGGAATTCCATGCGAGGCTGCAGCAACACCACCACCTGAAAGGTAGATTGCTTTGTGATTTTGTTTTTCAGCAAGGATTGCTGAGTATGCATTTATAGCACCCACGATCATAAGAGGATTGTTATCCTCGATTGCTTGTCTAAATTTATTTCCAGCTGTCATAAAAAGTGAGGCTATTGTACAAGATGGTATGGCCGTTTCCCAAATAAAGACTTACGAGTAAAACTTTACACCTCTTATAATTCTGTCTTTATTATTTTTCATTCGCCACTTATTTGTATCCCTTAAGCTATAAACACAACCACAATATTCTTGTTGATAAAAATTTTCTTCTTTGGATATTTCAATCATACGAGAAGATCCGCCCTGCTTTCTCCAGTTAAAATCCCAGTAAGTAACTGCATCATATCTTTCTGCTGCTTTATCTCCAGAGGTATTAATCTGATCCATATCTTTCCATCGAGATATTCCTAAAGTTGTAGCATATACACCAAAATTATTTTCATGAGCATACAAGGCCGAACGCTCAAATCTCATATCAAAACATTCTGTGCATCTTTTGCCTCTTTCAGGCTCATTCTCAAGCCCTTTAATTCTCTCAAACCAATTATCTTTATCGTAATCAGCATCAATAAATTCAAAACCTAGCTTATCGCAAAATCTTTTGTTCTCATCTTTTCTTATTTCGTATTCAGCCAGAGGATGGATATTGGGATTATAGAAATATACAGTTGTTTTGATATCTGAGGCTGCTACAGCCTCCATAACTTCTCCAGCACAAGGAGCACAACAGCTATGCAAAAGCAGACTATTATCTTCACCAGGAAGATCTAGCTTTGGTCTTTCGTAATTATTTAGTTTTAGATGTTCACTCATTTTATAAAATGAGAATGCTCTTTAAATGCATGCTCTAGGTCATCATAACTATTAAATGCTGGTATTTCAGGATGTTCAGTCGATATTTTTATAGGCGCATTAATGAAAAACCCTTTATCTGCGACTTCAAACATCTGAAGATCGTTATAAGAGTCTCCAGCGGCAAGACACCTATAGCCCATAGATTGAAACCCAAGTATTGCTTGTTGCTTCGCTTTTTCATGACGCAAGTGATAATCAAGAATACTTCCATCACCTCCGATAGATAAGTTGTGACATAGCAAAAGTGGGTAGCCTAATTTTTCCATTAAAGGGTTAGCAATTTCATGAAAGGTATCAGAGAGAATAACAACTTGGAAATGTTCTCTAACTCGATTTAAAAAATCCAGAGCTCCGGGAAGAAGTTCTAATTGATCTGCTGCTTGCTGAACATCAGTCAACTTTAACCCATGCTTTTGCATAAGTTTTAAACGGTAATCCATTAGATCGCCATAATTGGGAATATCTCGAGTGGTTTTACTAAAATCTTCTATTTTAGTGTTAAAAGCAACC
>Ga0209709_10000856_pt1 | contig 28625 bp, 20 predicted proteins | sample ArcticOcean_MG_C_2_FD_187435 | JGI IMG/M metagenome (GOLD analysis project Ga0209709, IMG submission 187435) | Marine microbial communities from western Arctic Ocean - ArcticOcean_MG_CB4_136 (SPAdes) (version 2) | ecosystem: Environmental > Aquatic > Marine > Oceanic | place: Arctic Ocean... | reverse complement strand
TACTGAATGATTGAGTCATATAGGTTACGCTTGAACTTACGATATAATTTTCAGCAATTACATCACCTGTTGCTCTTATGTCACCCACGACATGAAGTTTTGAATTCGGAGCCGTTGTCCCGATGCCGACATGTCCTGTTGATTTTACCATCAACTTTGATTCGCCATCCGCTACTAAACTTACTCCTGCACTTCCTCCTGCAGTAAAGTGTCCTAATTCTAAATCTTTACTTACGCCACTTGCTTGAGAGCCTATTCTAAGATAATTTGGATTACCTCTGTTATAAAGGAGAGTTGCTCCACTTCCCCCTCCACTTTGATTGGCTTTCAACTCCCAATAATAACCTGAACCACCTACTCTGATTGATGACATATCGGTGGAACTAGCTGCAGTAGTGATGAATTTTGAAATTTGTGGATTAACGGATGTAACTTCTAAATTTCCTGTCGGAGATCCAGTCCCAACTCCAAGCCTTCCAAACGAACCAGTTGAAGTTGCTGAACTACTTATGTTTCCAGTAGCGGTTATTGCTGCAGTATTTAAAGTACTACTAAATGTTTTTGCTCCACTAAACGTTTGAGTGGTTGTTAAATGTGCTGTATCTGCATCTAAGTATGCTGAAGCAACTGCTGTGCCATTCCATACACCAGTTCCGATTGTTCCAACTGTTGCAAGATTAGCAGCTGAAGTAATCGCTCCTTGAGTTGCTTGAGTTGTTGCTGTATTCGGTGCTAACCCAGCTATTGTAGATACCGTTCCTGCAGTTAGATTTGCTGCTGTTCCTGTTACATTTGTCATCACACCACTTGCCGGTGTTCCTAATGCTGGCGCCACCAAAACCATACCAGAAGCCATCGTACCTTGAGCTACTTGAGCAGCTGGTAATGCGGTTGCGTTTGTTAAAACCAGCGCTGACGGAGTTCCTAATGCTGGTGTTACTAAAGTAGGACTACTTGATAATACCACATTACCAGTTCCAGTTTTTGATGTTACTCCAGTTCCACCTTGTGCTACTGCTACAGTTGTACCTTCCCACGTTCCAGTTCCAATAGTTCCGACTGAAGTTATGTTTGTTTGAGATGGAGTTACTATTGTTCCTTGTAAAGTAGAAGCTTCAACTCTACCAAACGAACCAGTTGAAGTTGATGAACCACTTATGTTTCCTGATGTAATAAGTCCCGCAGCTGTTATTGTACCGCTTGTAGTATCACTTGCATCATTCTTTAAATAATCATCTGCTGTTGATACAGCGCTTACTGCTTCAGAATCTGTATATGTTGCATGCCCAGTAATTGTTACTGTAGTACCAGTTGCTGATGTACTTATTCCTGTACCACCAGCTATTGTCAAAGTTTCACTATCTAAATCTACATCTATTGTACCACTGTCTGACGAAACATCCATATCTTGTGCTGTAACTTGAGAATCTACATAAGCCTTGATACTTTGTTGTGATGCGAGGTGAGTAGCAGAATCAGATGCCATATTATCTTCATCTTTAAGTGCAGAACCTGCTATTGTACCAGTTACAGTTAATGTACTTCCATCAAAAGTTAAATTAGATTCGCCCGTAACTGCTGTTGCACCTGTTGCAGTAAGAACATTATTATTGGTCATTGCAGCAACTGAATCAATAGCTGCGGATGTAAGTCCTGTTATTCCACTTCCATCACCTTTAAATGTTGTAGCTTCTACTCTACCAAATGAACCAGTTGAAGTAGATGAACCACTTACGTTTACAGTATTTAAAGTACTACTAAATGTTTTTGCTCCACTAAATGTTTGAGTGGTTGTTAAATGTGCGGTATCCGCATCTAAGTATGCACTTGCAACAGCTGTTCCGTTCCATACACCAGTTCCGATTGTACCAACTGATGTAATTTGAGTTTGTGCAGCATCAACACTTAAACTATGCGTAGTTCCTTCTCCACTTGTTGCTGCTGTAGATGTAATTCCTGTTCCGGCAGTAATAGTTCCTACATAATTTCCACTCGTAGCCGTCCCAAGAGCAATAACTCCACCACCCGCTGCATTAGTATGAGTGTGAGTAGCATTTGTAAAACTACCAATTGTAGGTGTTGTTAAAGTTTTATTTGTTAAAGTTTGTGATGCGGCTAATACAGCAACAGTATCAGTTGCGTTTGGTAAAGTTAATGTTCTATCTGCAGTTGGATCTACAACAGTTAAAGTTGTTTCATAACCATCTGCAGTAGCTCCCTCAAAAATAATTGAACTCGTCACTATGAGTGCCGCAGTATTTACAAAAGTTTGTGTACCCGAAACATTTATATTAGAAACTGCTAATGTTGCTGTACTTGGATTATAAGTGAATGCACCTGTATCGTCTAATAAAGCATTCGATTCATTGTGTAGAACAATAGGGAAATTTGTATTTGCGGTACTATCGGCAACAGTTACAGTAGCTGCTAATGTTGCATTACCTGCTGTTAAACTTGAAGCTGTTCCTGTTACATTTGTCATTACACCACTTGCTGGTGTTCCCAAAGCAGGTGCCACTAAAACCATTCCACTCGCCATAGTACCTTGAGCTACTTGAGCTGCGGGTAATGCGGTTGCGTTTGTTAAAACTAACGCTGAAGGTGTTCCTAAATTTGGTGTTGTTAAAGTAAGTCCTGCAAGTGTTAATGCTGCTGAGCCTCTATTATGTGCAATAGATGTAGTGCCTATATAAAATGTATCTGCTGGTTGAACTGCTGAATCTGCAGTTGAACCTTGTGCTGATGTTGCGTATGCAGTTGCTGCTGTTGTTGAGGCTGTCCCCAATCCTAAAGTTGTTCTTGCGTTAGATGCAGCTGCGTCATCTACAAGTGATGCCCCAAAGGTTGAAATTGTTGTACTGGCTGGAAGTGATAATGTCTTAATATCTGCATCTACTTCCGAATCCATTAACGCGCCAGCTGATGTTACATTAGCCGTGTCAGTTACATCGGCACTTGCCTCGATAGCATTTAATTTAGTATGGTCAGCGTCAGTAAATGTATTAGAGTCAGTACCTGCTTCAACTGCTGCAACTATCTCTGCATTACTTTGGTCTCCTGTAGCACCTGATTCTACATTTAATGCAGTTAGAGTTTCAGCTACGGTTAAACCTTCTACTTCTGTTCCATTGATTCTAAGAAAATCATTATCTGCTACTACATCATTAGCTGTTAAAACATTTCCATCTGAAATACCTTTAGCTAAGGCTTTTACAAATGCAAGATTTGTTACTTCTGAATCCATTACCGCACCAGCACTTGTTACATTTGCTGTATCGGTTACATCTGCGTTAGTTTCAACAGAATCCAATAAAGTTTCTTGAGCATCCGTCATCAGCCTTTTGTTTGATGCGTCTGTAAAATTAGTAGTTGTGAATGTAGGTGTTGCCCCACTAATAACTGACTGATTTAATGCTTTGACATCTGCAATAGATGTTAATTCACTATCCATTAACGCGCCAGCTGCTGTTACATTTGTTGTATCAGTTACATCTGCACCTGCTTCAACTCCTGTAGTAGCACCAACTGTTAAACTTGCTGCTGTTCCTGTTACATTTGTCATTACACCACTTGCTGGTGTTCCCAATGCTGGTGTTACTAAAGTAGGACTACTTGACAGTACCACATTACCAGTTCCAGTTTTTGTTGTTACTCCAGTTCCACCTTGATTAACAGCTATCGTAGTTCCTTGCCATACACCTGTTCCAATTGTTCCAACTGTTGTAAGATTAGCAGCTGAAGTAATCGCTCCTTGAGTTGCTTGAGTTGTTGCCGTATTCGGTGCTAATCCTGCTATTGTAGATACCGTTCCTGCAGTTAAACTTGCTGCTGTTCCTGTCAAGTTTGTTGCTACACCACTAGCTGGTGTTCCTAACACTGGTGCTGTTAATATTGGTGCAGTTAAAGTTTTGTTTGTTAAAGTTTGTGTTTCTGTCAGTTGTACAATATTACTGTTTGTTATGGATGTAATTTTAGTTGATGTATCAGCATTGCCTGTTACATTTCCTGTTAGTGGACCGACAAAAGAAGTTCCTGTGGTGCTACCAGAAATGTTTAAACTTCCTGTAAATTTATGAGTATCATCAGTACTGTCACCAAATATTGTACTGCCATTTGAGAATGACTGGGTCATGTAAGTTACACTTGAACTCACGATATAATTTTTAGCAGTTATATCACCGGTTGTTGTAATGTTAGCAAAAGTAGGTGATGATGTTGTATTTAATTGTTGATCTAATGCTGTAATCTGATCAGCTACATTTTTACCAATTTCAGTTCCGCCGATGGCGATAGTATTAGCTAATACTTCAACTCTACCAAACGAACCAGTTGAAATTGCTGAACCGCTATAATGACTACCCGTTATTGGAGCAGAAAATGTCTTATTGCCTGTAAATGTTTGATCTGTTGTTAAATGTGCAGTATCTGCATCCAAGTATGCTGAAGCAACTGCTGTACCATTCCATACACCTGTTCCAATTGTTCCAACTGAAGTTATTTGAGTTTGTGAAGCGTCTACGCTTAAACTATGTGCGATTCCTTCACCAGTTGTATTTCCAGTTGAAGTTATACCTGTGCCACCTGTTACAGTCCCAACATAATTTCCAGTTGTATGTGAGCCTAATGCGATTAAGTTGCCTAAAGATGTTTGACCTGTCCCGCCTTGAGCTACTGCTATAGTTGTACCTTCCCAGGTACCTGTTCCAATAGTGCCTAATGTAATTACTTGAGCTGAACCTTCCCAATCTTCTAATGCATCTGGACTTACAGCTCTTGTGGCATCAGTTCCAGTATTTGTTTCTGCTGCAGTAGCTATTTCAACTATACCTGCATTTGTAAGACTTGCTGCTTCACCAGCAATTGTAATTGTGGTACCACTTGCTGATGTATCTATACCTGCTCCACCTGCAACAGTTAAAGTATCACTATCTAAATCTATATCTATTGTTCCACTATCGGTTGTGGCATCTAAATCTTGTGCTGTATCTTTTGAATCTACATAAGCCTTAATACTTTGTTGTGTGGCAAGTGAAGTTGCACTATCTGAACCCATTGCATCTTCATCGAGAATTGCAGTAACTGATGCGCCGTTTGTCAAAGTAAGCGTATCAATATTAGCAGTACCATCTACATACAAGTCATTCCATTCTTTTGTATTTGTGCCTAAATTATAAGTAGCATCTGAGTCTGGTGTCAGCGAACCACTAATTGAAGAAAAACTTCCTGTATCTGCAATTTGATGTTTCCATGGTTTGGATACTGTGCCTAATTGTCCCTCACTTCCTGTTCTGGGGACTATATTTTTTGTTGCCATAATCTATTTCCTTATATTACTCTTGGCATTAAATCACTGTTGCCATCTAACTCATAGTATACTGGTATAATTTCTGCACCGGATGTTGGCATTAAATCACCGCTCGCATCTTCATCAAATGCTGAAACTAGTGATGTGCCACTTGTTATACTTACTGTTACATCATCACCGCTATTTGTTGCAGTAACTGCACTTCCTACAAAATTTAAACTTGCTACGTTAGATGTTAAAGATGAGCCCTCTTCCGAAATAGACATGTTACCAGCTACGCCTGTTAGTGATGATCCATCTCCAATATATGTGCCGAATGAGCTAGTTGAGGCTGATGAACCGCTGATATTACCAGTTATTTCAATTGATCCTGTTGTTTTAGAATTTGTTGTAACAATTGTTTCAATAGCTGGACTTCCGCTATCTGTTTCAAAATAAATCTTTCCGTCAAATGTGTTTATTGCAAGTTCGCCTAATCCTATCTGAGATATGGTTGGAACTGCTCCTGTTACTGCAGAGCGTCTTAGTTTTATTGTTTGTGCCATTATATAACGGCTCCTCTATATTGGGTATATACCCGAATTCAAATTATAGCAATTTGTATAGCTTTTTTAATTCACCAAAAAATTCTTTATATGCATTTGCAGCTTTTCCAAACTGTCGATTTTGGTTTTTGTCACCTACTCTAGCTGCATCATGAGCTAATCGTGAAAATTTACGTCCCATGATAGCAAATTCATCCATCATATTTTTTGCATCTCTAGCAATATCTTTGTCCATTAGAATGATCCTCCGTCAATAGTTCCAGTCTGAATTATAAGATGACCAAACGAGCCAGTTGAAGTTGCAGAACCGCTTATATTGCCAGAAGTAGTTAAGCCAGCTGCAGTTATCGTCCCACTTGTTTCATCATTTGCATTATTCTTTAAGAAGGCATCATCTACATTGAATGTAGTGCCTGCTAAGGTTAAATTTGTTCCACCAGTATAAGTTGTATTGGTGTCTGTACCAGTTATAGTAACTGCTCCTGTTCCACCACTAATACTAATGTTCGAACCAGCAACTATTGAGGTAACTTTAGCATCTGTATATGTTGTCCCTATAGACGTGCCATTCCAAACACCAGTTGTAATGGTTCCAATTCCTGTTATCTGTGTTTGAGAAGCATCAACACTAATTGAGTGTGCGATTCCTTCACCGCTTGTAGCGCCTGTAGATGTTAATCCTGTTCCTGCTGTTATAGTTGCTGTATAGTTTCCTGTCGTATCGGTTGATAATGCTACTGAATTTGCCTGTATGGTAGCTGCGCCGCCGGCGGCAATTAATATATCTCCGCTAATCTTTGAAAATGCTGAGCTAGAATAGTAAGCTGACATAGAGCCAGAATCAACTGAAAATGTTCTGCTGGCTGCTATAGTACCACCACCACTCAAACCAGTACCAGCTGTTAATGTTACTCCACTATGATCAATATGTTCGTTTGCTACAAATCCACTTAGATTATCATGAACAATATCTCCATCAGTAGTTGTTATCTCATTAGCGTTTGCAGTTATACCTGTTCCGCCAATTACATTCAATACTCCGCTTGTAGCAGTTATTCCTGTTCCTGCCAATCCTGTGGCTACACCATCGGATAGATGATCATCGTCAACCGCACCAGCGGCTAATTCATCACTGTCTACTGCATCATCTGCCAAATGTTCATTATCAATAGAGCCTGCTGCATAGTGTTCTGAATTAATTTCATCATCACCTATCATTGCGTTAACAACTTCGCCTGTTCCAATGGATATTGTTACATTGCCTGTTGCACCGCTTACATCTATACCGCTTCCTGCAACTGCTGTTGCTACATAATTTCCTGTTGTACCTGTTCCAAGAGTAATCTGTCCACCACCTGCCGCATTGGCATGAGTATGCGTTGCATTTGTAAAACTAGCTATTGTTGGTGTGGTTAAAGTTTTGTTTGTTAAAGTATCTGTGGAACTAATAGTTACTAAATTTATTTCTGCATCTTTTAATCCGGCGATCCATCTATCTTCGCTTACATCCCACAATAAAGAACCAGTTTCAGCAGTGTCTGTATCTCTTACATAAATTCCGCCATCACCTGCTGCATTTGTAGCATTTAATTCTATAATTCTATCACCGATTTCAACTTGTGAAGAGCTAACAAAGGTCGTAGTTCCCATAACATCTAAATTACCTGAAATGGTTAGTTTGCCGTTTGCTACAGTCATCAAATCTGTATCATCAGTGTGGCCTATTGTTGTTCCATTAATAACAACATCATCTATATCTAAAGAGCCGCCGCTTATCAATCCTGTAGTTGTTATTGCAGAGGCTCCATTATTTATTGAGCCAAAATTACTTGTAATACTACCAGCGTCCAAAGCACCTACTGAAGTTATTTGAGTTTGTGCTGCATCTACACTTAAACTATGCGCAATTCCTTCACCGCTTGTTGCACCTGTAGATGTTAGGCCTGTTCCACCAGTTACAGTTCCTACATAATTTCCTGTTGTATGGTCTGCTAATGTTATTAAATTATTTAATGTTGTTGCGCCTGTGCCACCTTGCGCTACTGCTATAGTTGTACCTTCCCAGGTACCTGTTCCAATAGTGCCAACTGAAGTTATTTGAGTTTGTGAGGCATCTACACTTAAACTGTGTGCAATGTTTTCTCCGCTTGTTGCACCTGTTGACGTTAGGCCTGTTCCAGCAGTTACGTTTTGTACATAATCACCTGTAGTGTCTGTTGCTAAAACAATTGAATTTGCTTGTATAGTTGCTACTCCACCAGCTGCTATTACAATATCTCCACTAATCTTTGAGAATGCTGAGCTAGAATAGTAGGCTGACATTGAACCAGAATCAACTGAAAATGTTCTGGATGCTGCGATTGTTCCTCCGCCGCTTAATCCAGCACCTGCTGTCAATGTTACTCCACTATGGTCTATATGTTCGTTTGCTACGAAATTAGTTAATGAATCGTGATCTCCACTAATTGTAATCTGATTACCACTACCTACTGTTGTAATACCTGCACTATCACCAGCGATATCTAATGTTTCACTATCTAAATTTATAGATAATACTCCACCACTATCACCTTGAAAATCTAAATCTCCTGATGGAGAATTAGTATCTACATAAGCCTTAACTGATTGCTGTGTTGGGATTAATGTTGCAGAGTTTGAAGCCATGTTATCTTCATCTACCCATGCTGTAACTCCTATTGTGCCGTCAGATAGCGTTCCAAAAGTTACTGTTCCGGCTGCGCGTACATCTCCAGACGTATAAATATTTGATGCAGTAATTTCACCAGAAGCAGATATTGCAGTCGATGTAGCGGCTCCCTCTATATTAACTGCACCTGTTAATGTCAAGCTACCAGTAACAGCTCTATTAGCAATGTTACCAGTTAAATCTAAATTTTCGTTTCCACCTGTATTTAATTTGTATAATTTATAAGCTGCTGAATCATGAAATAGCATATCATTAAGGGAAGAACCAATATCACCTGAAGTAAGTGTTGGAACTGTAGATCCCTGGAAAAGTCTACCTACTACAAATCCAGCTGCATTAGCTCCATCACCGATATGAACAACTGGTGTGACAACTCCAGCTACTGATCCAGTAGATACACCTATTTCCCCTTTAGCCAGAGTTACGGTTTTTAATTGTGCCGCCGTTCCTCGTCTATGCTTAATAATTTGAGCCATTTTTAATTCCCTTTATTGACACTTGTCTTGTTTATAAATATAGATTTTTATTGAAATCCATCACCTAAATCAATTATACCAGATAAGTCTGTTGTAGCAACGGTGCCTAAGCCTTTGATAAAAACAGAAGCACTAGCTATTTTATTTGATACTTGTTGATCTACTACTGACATTGCACCACTAACAATAAGTGATTCACTTCCGGTATAGTAGCTATCTAAAATTGTTTGTCCTGAAACTGTTAATGATCCAGAAATTAATAAGGATCCCGTAATTTGATGAGTATTGCTTATATCATCCCCAAAATTTGTTGAGCCGGCAATTATTGCTCCACTTGCGCTTACATTACTACCAGTAATATTTCCTGATACGTCTGCGCCGTCTACTATCGAAAAATCACCTGCAGGTTCAAATTGTCCTGTTACTTTTACTCCCATTTTACATTCCTATACTGCAGCTATCAAAATTGTTAAATTTGACATCGTTAATGCATTAGTTGATCTCCAAACATGATATGTTTCTTGAAAACCAACTGCATTGGTTATTGTTGCATCTGATTGTTTTGTTACATCAAAAGGTAAACCGGTACCATTATCCTTGAATACAAATTGTGAATCATTATCTCCATATCTATCTGGAAAAGCTATTATGACATATTTACTTGTAAATGTGCCAACACTTAATGTTTGTCCTGTTACTGTTCCATCATCATACGAAGAGTTTGCATTATGAGAATCCCAACTTCCTGCTGTTTCTATAAAACTTTCATTGTAAGTATCTGCCTGTGCGTCATATCCCCAATAAAAATAATTTTTCTTTACGGTACTTGTTAAAGTTTTAAAAGTTGTTGAATGTGCGTCTACATTAGCTATTTTACTAGCGTACACATAAAAATTTTCTGTATATCCAGCGGTATTCAAATAACTTACTGTTTCTTTTAATGGTGTTATAGTTGTTGCATCACTTCTGTCCATAGCAACCGACAATATATTATTACCACTCCCACATTGTACTTGTGCAACATTAGTATCTCCAGTTCTATGAGCAAAACACAAATAATTAGAACTGCCAATTGATACTGTAAGTGTTCTTGATGTATCATTAGAAGTAACTGTATTATCAGCTGCTAATGTTCTTATATTAGCTTGAGTAAATCCATTATTTGCACTTAAATCACCATAAACAAATTGATTATAAAAATATATTCTTTGGTCTGTATAATCATTATCAGTATCACTTCCAGCAGATGCGTATAATCTAAATCTAATATCATCAGTACTGTCTGGTGGAAAAGTTATAATCATAGTATTTGTTCCCATTGTAAAACTTGAACTTAATGGATACATATCATATGAGCTACTTACCGAACCATCAACATAACCTCTAATCTGTGCTGCTCCTTCAGCACTTCCATTATAACCATCTGGAGGACCATTATTATATGATGCGGTAAATTGAAGTGCGCCAACAGCTTTCCAAGAACCTGAACCAATTAATACTGGTGTAGTTGTATGGCTCATATCAAAATCTGATATTGTAAATACAAAAGTATCATCGTAAGCAGCTGGAACAAAATTTGTTCCATTAAATTTTAATACTTGGTCACGAGAAACACCAGTTGGATTTATATCTTTACCATCTATTTCAACTAATCCAAAAGACCCAGTTCCGGACCCGCTCATATCTCCACTCGCAGTCATATTTCCTGTTAAAACGAAATCATCTGTAAATGAGATTCCAGCACTATCACCACCAGCTGATTGAAAATTATCAGCATAAATTGTTCCACTAGCACTTATGTTTCCACTTGCAGTTATATGAGTAGCAGCAAAGACACTTCCGAATGTACCCAGTGCTGAACCGGAAATATTACCAAACTGAACACTTGATGTTGTTGTTAAATGTTGCCCAGTATCATATTCTAAATGTGCATTACCTACTGTGTTTAATGTTATGCTAAATTCATCTGAACTATTTAGTGTTAAACCAGTGCCTGCTGTGTATGTTGACCCACCAGTACTACCGCCAGCAGCAACACCCATATTACTAATAACAGTAATTGTCTTTGCACCTTCATCATCAATACCAGCGAGTGATGTGATGTTAATGTCTGTATTATCATTTATTACTATCTGTTTTGGAGTTATAAACTTTTGTGTGTTAACTGCTGTTGGCGGATATTCATCTGGCAGTAAGTAACCTTTTAGGTTTAAAGAAAAACTAGTTTTGATCTTTCTTTGTCCCTCATACTCACTAGCATCTTCAAAACTTTCAATTGATGATCTAAATCTAAATTTTCCGGGTTCTCCCCAATATGAACCTTCTGACCAGTTGATTTTTTCAACTATATTGTTCATATGATCTGTGAAATTTGTCCAGACAATAAATTCATATGTGACAGATACGTAATCTGGAACTGATACAGCGTGTATCTCTCTTTTAGGTGTTATGCCTTTTAGCGCTGATAATTTGTCATATCTATTTTCTTTTGAATACTGTTTTTCAAAATGAATATGTAACTTTGGGCTTGTTGGATCAAGCTTATCAACTGGCATTGTTTCATCACGTGCAAATCCTGTTCTTCTAAATGCAACTACCGGTGCCATAATTTTGCGCTTATGGTCTCTTATATGTCCCTGCCTTTGTAATGCCGCCCATCTTTCAGGATTTGCATATATTACTGGAACTTTAACTTGTTCTCCATTTTCAATAATGACAGGCTTTATAACATTTTCAAAATAATAAAAAATTGCTCTATCTATATCCATTAAGCCAACGGACACATTTTTAAAAGCATCACCTTTTCGTGATATTTCTCTTCCTTTATTGATTTTTGTTTTTGCTTGTTTGGCCATTAATAGCCTCTATTTCTGTTTAAGCCTATAGCAGTTGGATCTGTTAAGAATCCATCGCAAATTACAGAATGATTGTTGTCTGTCATACCGGCCAGCAATTGATTTTCATTGATATTATTAATTTCAAAAAAAGCAGAGTTCCACTCTACAACATCACCAATATCAGGGACGAAGTTAGCGTCTATTAATTGTTGTCTTAAAAAAGCAAACGATGAATTTTGATTCATGTCTGGACCGAATTCTGATGTGTTAAAGTCAAAATCTTCAGCTGTTACAATACATGTTAATTTTACGCCGTTTTGATATCGCTTACCTGCAGATGCCTCACCATATAAGTTTGTTTCTGTTTCATATACAGACACTTTATATGCTATGACCTCTTGATTAATAATTCCATCTTTATTGCTCTGAGGGTTTCCTAAAAGCTCTTTATTAACTGTATCGAAGAAATCTTTATCTCTTGACCTTATAAAGCGACCTGCCATTGGCTTATCCTACGTATATGTTGAGTGGAACTTTATTCAATTTTTCTTGAAGCCTCAAGCTTTCATCGCTATCTGCCTCCATCATCACTTTTCTGCTAGTTTGTTCTAAATTCTCCCTAAGTTGTGCAATAAGAGCTTCTTTTTCAGTTGAAGCCTCAGCTCTTAAAGTTTCACCATCCATTTGTAATTCTGCGCCTGGAATTGGGACTGTCCCAAATTTACTTCGTATAGTTCCTAATAATTCTTTGCATAATGCCAAGCCATACTTTCTTATCCATTGTCTTCCAACATCATTGATATATTTGTATTCCATATTATTGTATGGGATATTAGAATAATCTGATATTGGGTTTGCATCTGAACCGGACGGTAATGCGAGTGAATTATCTCTATCCTTTGTTAGAACATAATCAAAATATAGCCTTCCAGCCTTTGTGGGTTTTGGGAATAATCTTAGTTTATTGTTAACTAGCGTAAAAGAATATGAAGATTTACGTATTTGTTCATTAAATTCTATTGCCTGTAGTCTAAGTAGATCTTCAAATACTGGCATTAAAACAAATGATGTAGCAGGAGAATAATCTCCAAAACCAAATCCTTCTACAAAGTTAGCTGTTCCATATCCTGTTGTTGAATATGGATCAAAGTATTTGTTTGCTGCTGCTGGTGCCTCATGATAAATTTTCTTTATCTCTATTGAACCACTATTTGATTCAGATACAGCTGCATAAAGGGCATTTAAATCATATTCTTGTGTGCCATCAACAACTGTAATACTGCCTTTTTTCCAGTCAACATAACCTCCAACACCCGCTTCTGTGGCATACTGTTGTGCTAAGAAGACTGTTCTTCCAAGTGTAGGTGTTACTCTCTTACCAGTTAAGCTTGAACCTGTAGGTTGACCTTGTAGGTGTAATAGATTATCTCTTATATTAAACTGATTAACTTGAGCAGCGTATTCGGTTACTGATTCTTCAAAGCATGCGTAGAAAGAACCTGACTGTAGTTCAACATCAACAATAGGGTAACCTAATCTTCGTGCTGACCAATCTGCAAAATTATCTGCAGATGATGTGTATGTTGTATCTGTATCGTAAAATCCATACGGTGTGTTACCTGTTGCGAATGAGCTACTGCCTTGCCAAATTTCATGTGCCATTTACGTTCTCCAAAACGATATGTTTCCGTTAATAAATATCATGAATCACAACAATACATAACAAAAAAGGGGCCGCAGAGGACCCCTTTTTTATATAGTTCTAAATTAAACCGTGTTTACACAAGATTAGATTTAGCAACGTTAACTAAGCCATAGAATTCGGAACGAACCATTTTCTTAGCATAACGTGTCATTACGCCTCTACGAGGTGTAAAGTTTGACGGATCATAGACAACTGGTGTCAAGATCAACGGTACGTAAGGTGCATACACAGCGCCTGTTTCAAGGAACTGAGCCCCACGGAAACCACAAAGAATCTGATCGTCCTGTAGGTATGGATTTTTGAAAACATTATATCTGTTATTCAAAGCACCAATTTTTTGCACGCCCATTGCGTATGACTTGGTTGCATCACCATCGGAATCTGTACCGAATCCAGGAATTGACTCAAGAATAGTAGCAACTTCAGGTGAAACCACGATGAAGTTAGCGCCACCACGTAGAGTTTTCTTGTGGATTGCGTTAGAAACTGATTGTATTTTGTTACCAAGTGTTTGAAACCACTCACCTTTAGTGTAAGCAGCAACGTTAGCTGATGTCTGAGCAAAAGCGGAACCGTTCCACTCAAAGCCCATTTCAGCTGACCAATATTCTGTTTTAGCAGAAGCATTCTGTTTCAACATATCAATGATCTCTAGGTCTACTTCCATTGTTACATATTCAGAAAGCATAGCAGTCAATTCTGCTTCAGCATCGACAGCATGATAAGCATTAAGATCTTGAGCCATCTCAGGAGTCCATACAGCTTTTAGCTTACGAGTTTTAGCAGTGATTGCGACTGAACGCATCTGAATGTCAACTTCAGGTATACCAACATTAGCTTCTTCAGGATCTCCACCTACGGTGTGAGATACTTCAAAGTCACCACGTGATGTATCTGCTGGTTGTTTGCTATAGTGCACATCAATTACACCAGGTACAATTCCGTTTCCTGCGCCGGACGTTCCTGCGAGAGCAGAATCAACAATAAAGCTGATAACACCTACTGAAGAGTCATATGATGTGAATGCTGGGTAATATGCTGTTAATTCTGCAGTACCAGAACCTGAGATAGCAAATGATCTTACACCATTGTTATCAGGAGTGGAAAGTGCTGAACTTGATACTTCGACTTTTGTTAAAAGACCAGCTGCTTGAGAACTGGATAAGTTAGCATCGCCTCTAATATCAGCAATAGATACAGAACTAGTAGCAAATGCTGCACCAGCTTCTTTACTATCGTTAACAGAATATGCCCATTTGCCGGAGCCGTAAAGGCCGCCAGCTGGGTCACCAGAGCTGGAAGTATCACCGTAGATGTCAGATCCACTTGAATGATTTAGTCCACCAGATGGTGCTGAACCATACTTGAAGTCTAGATAAAAAATCAGACCAGAAGGTAGGTTCATAGGTTGCACAGAAACGAATTCCTGTGAAGAAAGTTCAGCAAAAATCCTACGAACTAGTGGAAGGGCTACGCCGCTCCATTGCTCTTGGTTAGCTGAAGTTCCTGTTTGTGAAGCTTCATCAATTAGCTGCTTTGCTTGGTTTTCCAAGAGCACAGCCATACCTGATGCTTCGCTGTCGTTTTTAAGTCCTTCTAAAAGGCCAGTTGGTTCCCATTTGTTCACCAATTTACGAGAGGAAGCAAGAAGCTCATTATGGGGATTATATCCCCCCATTACGGATTGTAATTGTGTTTTGTATGACACGTTATTTCTCCATTAAATAATGTTAGCTAATTTCTTCATGCGGGTCTTGAAATTGACCTGCTCACCGATGATCGGTCTCGCTTTAGGCTTAGTAGATGCTACAGGTTTTGAAGCTTGACTCATACGCTTAGCTGATTCATTAACAGATTTACGTGTAATCGACTCAGCAAATGTAGTATAAACAAGTTTAACTTCGCGTACGTTAGCAGCTCTGTCAAATTGTTCAATAACTTTCATTTTCTGTGTTTCAGATACGTTTCTACTTCTGAATAGCTTATTCGTGTAAAGAAGTTTTGCATTAAGCAAGTTAACTTCAGACAGCTTGTCCCTTAAATACATTACCGTCTGCTTATACTCTTCGAGTTCGGCAGTTGGATCAGCTTCAGGTTCTTCCTGTTCTTCCATCTCTTCTTCATCGTCATCTTCAGTCAGGGCTTTTATGATTTCATCAAGGTCAATTTCATCATCTTCATCTTCCATACCAGCTTCTTCAGCTGCCATTTCGTGCTCAGATTCATCTTCCATACCAGCTTCTGCTTCTTCAGCAGGTGCCTCTATAGGAGCTTCTTCACCTTCTTCATCTTCCATGCCCATTTCCTGTTCAAGTTGACGTAAGACCTCTGCGAGATCATCGTCATCTTCATCTTCCATTCCAGCTTCTTCAGCATTTTCGTCTTCCATGCCTGCATCCTGATTCTCACCCATAGGTTGATCAGTTTCTTCAGCATCTTCGTCTTCCATGCCAGCTTCAGCTGGAGCGCCTTCTTCTTCGGGACCTTGTGCGTCTGCTTCATTAGCAGCAGCAGCTGGTTCCTTATTGTCTGCAGCACCAATTTCAGAAGCATCCATAGTTTCATCTACGGGGTCTTCTTCATCTTCGTCTGCATACCCTTCATCGGTTTTTTCCTCATCGTCGCCTTCTATTTCAGCTTGTAGCTTCTTAGAAAGCATTGATTTCAGATGTGGAGTAAAGGCCTCTTCGAGTGCAATTTTAGCATTAGCTAATGCAGTTTCGCGTACAGCTTTTGCATCAGCAATTGCTTCTTGTAATAGTTTATCCATTACGAATCTCCTCTAAGAGAGTTATATAGTTATTCGGGAACTATAATCAGATTTGATTAAATTCGGAACACCTAACGATTGTAGGTGCATTTTATTTTTATATAAGTATTGTATAATATATTTAAAGTTCAGCTTTTTTTGAACGGATTTGTGCTCTTAATCTTGCTTTAGCATTCCTATCTCGTTTTATCGCTGAAGGTTTTAAATAAAATTGTCGTTGTTGCAACTCATGTAACGTTCCTGCATCTTTAATTTTACGTTTAAATTTTCTAAGTGCGTATTCTATCTTATTATCTGTAACCTTGATGTGTATTGCCATCTAATCCTCTTCGTTCAGTTCTCTTATTTCAAAATATCTATTTAATATTCCGCCCATATCTTCATACAATGCAGACATCCTGTCTTGTAATGCTTGAGCTTCATTTGCAATTTTAGCAAATCCGCCAGCTTGTTTTTGAAGATCATTCATGTTACGTTGAACTGTTACCTTATCAAACCAATCTGCTGTTTCTTCAACAACATGTTTTTGAGCTGACTTGGAAATTTCAACAAGCGTATTTGCAACTTCTGCTAAATTATGTTTTTTATAAATAGATGGGCCGTAAGAAGCGAAATTAGAAACCTTTTCAACTAAATCCTCTTTAGTCATTAGTTTTTCATCATCTTCTTTTGCTACTAATTCTTTTGCAATTCTAAGTAGATCACCGGGACGAGGTTGATTTTTTTCAAATATTCCCATATCAAATGCCCTAGGTGATACAACTCCACCAATTGTTTCTTCTAAAATGTCTTTAAGCTTTACCATTCCCATGATTATTCTCCTGCTAAAATATTTCTAATTGCATATTCAACACCTGCCCACTTATTTATTTTCCCTTTTTTAACAGATTCATTGACCGGTCTTAGGAATGCGCCATGTGTTGATGGATTAGAAACAAAATCAAATCCTATTAATTCAAAATCATCTTGTACTTCGTCACCTGCAGATTCGTTCTTTATAGATCCAAGTCCCCTAGAACTAATTCCAAGCTTTATTCCACTTTTAAAAAGTTCTTTTAAAATATTACCTGCAGGTGTTGAGAGTACTTCTACTGTACCTACAAGATCGTTACCATTCCAATGCATCTCTAATACATTATGAGAAACATTTTGTAAATTTATGACTGAGCTGTCAGGATGGTCTAACTCACCCATAGCTCGTCTTTCTTTAATAAATTCATCTGCATATTTTGTTGCTTCACGAACTAAAATCTCTTTTGGATATACTCTACCATTTTGATTTCGTGATTCAGCTCTTTGTAAAACACCCTTTACAATTAATTTTCCACCATTATCTTTTATTGATTCATTTATTTTTTCTGGTGTGACATCAAAAGGTATTACATTGATTAATAGTGCTCTATCCATTATACTAAGTCCTTTACTCTAGTTGATAATCTTATTAATTTTTCTGAAATCTTGTTAAGTGCATTTTTAGTTCTTTTCATATAACTATCGGATTGAAATTTCATTTCATTCTTTAATTTGATATTATACTTGACAGAACGCTCGATCATGATTAATGCTTCCCTAATATTTGTCATTGATGCAGCTAATTTTTGCTTTGTTGTCATTGAATCATCATTACGATAATGCCAATAATTTTCGCTTAATTCTTCTTTTACCATGCTCTTTATTACAGACATGCCATCAGACATTTTTAATTCTTCGTCTTCTTTTTCTTTATTGCCCTTCTTAAAAGCATTTGGAGTTGAATACTCACCTCCAGCACTAGCAGCAGAACTCATCTCGCGAAGTTCTTTTTTGATTAGCCCCTTAATAAGCTCAATAAGCTTTTGTTGCTTACTTTGCATTACATTTCCTAACTTCAGTAACTAATTGATAAAATCTCATTAGTTTTAATACTTGTGATGTTTTTGGTGTAGCAATTCTGTTATCAGAGAGTAGCTTAACACATTCAGCAATTTTTATTTTAATAATCTTATTATCAATATTAGCGTATGATTTTTTAAGCTCATATAAGACATGTTTAAATTGTGAATCTAAAAATTCTTTTAAACCGGTTGTATTTGATATACTATTAATATATTCCCTTAAGACTGTTTTTTGTTCTGCTGACAATGAATCATATTTTTTATTGAACTTTTCTACTAATATTGTATATGCCAATGTTCTTAAATCTTTATTTTGTCTTTTTAGTTCAACTAAAATTGAATTTTCTTTTTTTATTTTTTCTGAAGAAATGTGCTCTAGAACTGTATAGTAGCTTTTGCTTGCAGAAATGGGATCGTCTATATCCTCTGTTAGCACATTATAAATCGAAGCTAAAAGTTTATAATTTGGTATTCTAGATCTAAAAAAATCTTCTGGTGTAAGATGTTCTTTTATTGCCTTAATAAGCTCATACTTTTCTTTTTTAAGATTTTTATGATTTATATTTTTTTGATAAGCTTTAATTGTTATTTCAATTAAATGTTTTGCTTTTGATTCATTAACAACTTTTTGATGCTGTAACATGGTAAAAATTCGTGCTTCTTTGATTAGTTCAGAAGCCTTTTTAAAGTGTTCTTTAACTAACTTTGTTGCAATTGAAGTCTTACTATTGTTCAAAGCATCTGCTGTAATTTGTCTTGTTAGCAGTTCAAATAATAAACCACCATTTTTGTATTTCGAATGTTTCATTTCAACCCTTAGCTAAGCATATTATGAGTTCATTAATAAATATACAGAAATTAAGTTTGTACATTACTTCTTATCATTTCCGTTAAGTTCTTCATCCATATCACTAACCTCTTTTAACAATTGTGTTTCTTTATTATCAAAGTGATTTCTCATTGCATCAAAGTGTGCTAATGCAAGTGGACTTTTTCTAAATTTATGTTTTGTAGGATTATCTTCCCGCTCATTTGAGTGTAAATAATCATATTTTCCTAAAATATCTCTAACTCCGTATGTTTCTCTATCCTCTTTATCTCGTGCCATTTCGTCATCAGCATCTTTATCAGCATCTTTATCAGCATCTTCATCTTGAGATTTCATTTGCCCTTCCTGTGCAGGCTTTGCAGGATCATTACCTTCATTTTCTATTGAGTTTTGTCTAAATGTTTCTTTTTTGTCATCAATTACTTGATTTGAGATATCAGAAACTGCTTCATCTGTAAAATTGAAGATATTATCATAGATCCACTTCTTTGAAACTAGTGCTTCACGTTTCATAGCTTCTGCAATATTATTTTTTCTTTCCCATAGATCTAATCTTTCTTGTTCATATATTGTAGATGGATTTGTTAATATTAAATCAAAGTCAACCAATGCAGCGTCTGTATATCCTTGTGAATATAGGTGGACAACTGCAATTTTTGTTAGTTCACTTAAAACTATTCTCTGAATTCGTTCTATTGTACGAGCAAATCTAACATCTTCAGCTGCCAATGTTGCTTTAGAGCCAATACTTTCTTCAAAGCCTAAAAATGCTTTTGGAATTTTTAATGCTGATAGCAACTTATTTTTTAAATATTCAATATCATCAGTTGCCTCATATGTTAAGCCCGGCAGAGATTCGATACCTGTGCCGCTGTCACCGCCACGAACTGGTAAGTAGAAATCTTCTGTAAGATTCTGCATATTATATTTTAAATTGTAGTCACCTGTTGCTTCATCTACAACTGGTGCCTTCTTCATCTTATCTATGATTCTTTTCATATAGGTATCAACTTCATTTGGTGGAAGATTTCCTATATCAATCTTAAATATTCTCTTTTCAGGTGCTCTCATAATCCTGTGGATTAGCATAGCATCTTCCATCAACATTAATTGTTTCCAAACTCTTCTGCCGCCTTCAATCATTGATTTTCCATAAGGAATATAATTAGAATCTGATAATAATCTAAAGTGGGCCATTTGAAAATTTTGTAATTCATTATTGCTAGCATTTGAAGGTAAATTGCGTGGGTCTGTAGCATCTAAAACAAATTTAACTTCGTATGGATTTTCTGGATTAAAATCTTCAATACGTGAAACGTCATAAGCTGATAGTGGTCGTACGTTTATGATACCGAAATTTTCTTTTATATCTAAATTGAGAAAGAAATCACCATACTTACACATATTTCTAATCCACGGCCATAAATTAAACTCTATATTTAATATATCATAGAATAAATTGTGGAGTATTTCATGTATTTGAGGGTTGTTTGCTTTAATCTCTAAGACATTGCCATATTCAGACTTCATAGTTGATTCATCAGCATACACATCTAATGCTGATGATATAATTGGGTCATCATCCATTGCCTCATAGTCGCGAAATAGTGCTATACGCTGAGCCTTTGCTAACTCGCCGCTATACCCATGATAAGACCCAACACCTTTCTGGCCAGAATATAAACGTGTATATCTGTCCGCAAGTGTTTTTGATCCTGCAAATATATCATCTGTATCTACAATTTTTAACTTTTTTCCGCCTACGTTTCTTACAATAACGCCTGACGAAAAAAGTCGTTGTATTCTATCAAAAAATGTGTCTTGTTGTGCCATATTACTTACCTATTAACCAAGTTAGTGATTCTTTTTTGTCGCCTACGCGATGCTGCCAGCCATAATCATCTTCATCTTCAACTGTGTAAACACCAGAACTTGCTCCCATTTTTTCCATTGTTTCTTTTGTTATCCTCATGTTCTCTTCATGAAGGCGCAAACTAGTTTCTCTTATCCAGAGCCCTATTGCCATACTCATGACTAAGTCATCGTTATAGCCTTTAAAAGCTTCTGCTCTCCCATTATTAAATATAAAAACATACAATTCATCAATCAATCTGATTGAATTTATTTTTACTTGTTTTTCTCTAACAAATTTCGAAAGCTTGTCTATAACTAATGGCCTGCTTTTCATACTAGTTGTAAATCCAGGGATCATATTCTTTTCTTCACGTCTGTATTTATTAGTATACTGCGTTTTTGAATCTATATATTTAACGTCTCTTTTCATCCAAAATAAATTTCTATATTCCCTATCAAGTAAAACTTGAAGAACAGCCCACCCAACATTATTGTTCTCAACAACTAAAGTTGCATCATTATACTCTGTGCCTACTGACATTAGAATATTTGCATATCTTGTTGTGTCAACTTTAGACTTAAATTCTGCTACTTGTTCTAGCGTTTCAACATCTAATACATGAAATGCTGAAAAGTCAGATCCATCGCCCCTAGCTACGTCTGCAGATACTAAATATTTCTTATTGAGCTCTGGATTTTTCCATATCCACATATCATCATGGTATCGTTTTTCAATTGGCTCACATATAGAATTATCCTGATAATCTTTGATGATTGCTGCTGGTATTACAGACTGACCTGAACTAATAAAATCACAATCACATTCTTGCGCAGCAACGTCCGAGCCTAATAATTTATTTTGCTCGTCTCGCCACTCTTGTCCCCTTTCAGGGTGTACTGTCCAATGTAATTTTATAAAATTGAAGCTGTTTATTCCTTCTTCTGCTTCTGTCCATGTTTTATGAAACCAATTTCCCATTCCATTTGGTGTAGAAAGGGCAATACACTTACCACCAGTTGCTAATGTTTGCTGTGATGCTGCCCATATTTCATCTATGTTCTTTATAAAGGCTGCCTCATCCATTATCAAAAGTGATAATGCCTCAGAACGGCCTGCTTCACTAGTTGAAGATATTGCTTTTATTTGAGATCCATTATTGTATCTTAATGATAGCTTATTATCTTCTACACAACCTTGTTTTAACCAGTCTGGCATTAGTTTATGCATAACACGAACTTTTGTAACAAGATTTTTTGCTACTTCTTGTTTTGTAGCAATTACAAGTATGTTTTTATCAGCATGAAAATTCATCAACCATAAAGAATATCCTGCAGTTAGTGTTGATATTCCGAGTTGGCGTGCCTTCAGAATAATATTATAATCATGATTTTTAAAATCTGTTAGTGTGCGCTCTTGAAATGAATATAAATCAAATTTCATCTTACCTTTTACAGGATGTTGAATATAACAATACTCTCTCATAAAGTAAACAGGATCAACTGCACATCTTACATACTCTTCTCTGAGTTTATCTTTTATCTGTTTATCAGTCGGCATTTTTCATCTCATTTAGCCTGTTTACAAAGTCTTTTAATTTTTTATTTAATATATCAAGTACTTTTTCTGCTTCGCTGACCATTTTTCCTGTAAGTTCGTGTTTCTCAATATGCACAAATCCAGTCTCAACATTCACAGGTTCTACAATATCAAAACTTGTGTTTTGTTTCCAATCAGTAAGCTCTATAATGTCATTTTTAATTAATGCTATTTTATTTCTTAAAATTCTTTCCTCTTCCCACTGTTCAAATTTTCCTGTTGCACGTAATACATGTTCAAAATTTAATTGGCAATCAAAACAATGTTTAAATAATGTCCACATTTTATTATCATTTCTATGTTTCATTACTTTTTTACATTCAGGACAAAACCACGGCATGCGAATATCTTTCATAATATCAGTTAGTTCTGATTGTCGTGTTTCACCTCCTTTAACATCTTTCTTTCCTTCATAGCCAACCATTACTCTTTTTTCAGTTTCACGACCAGCCAATATATCGCCTAATGCTTCGTTTTGTCTTTTTAATTCTTTACTATACGCCATAATTACCTGCTAAATTTTTGTAAACCTATAATTTGATTAATTGGTGCAAAGAAACCTGTAAACTTATATACCTTTCCGTTATACTTGAAAACCAAACCTTCAGTTGGTGCAGCCATAGAAATATCTGGCATTGCTTTTAATTTTCTAAGTTGTGTCTGTAACTTACTTAAATTAGAAAAATCTTTCTTTGCCTTTATTGCCTTTGAAGCTTTGTCTAAATCAGATCTTAATTTTTGTACTGTAAGGTCTGGGCTTACTGATAGAAAATTACTGGCATTAGCTAGTATTTCTGCTCCTACGCCAAAGAAAATTTCTTCAAATGGGCGCATATTTGCTTTTAGCATGTTAACGTGATCCATTTTTTCAGTTGATCTAACCCAATCTACAAACTCTGGATGATCTTCTTTTAGCTTATTAATCTCAGTCATCTTGTATGATTTATCACTAAATGCCCACCTTTTCATAAGAGGATATACAACATTGTCTGTAATGTTCATGAAATCTGTGGAGTTTGCTCCTGCGAGTATGTATTCTAACCAATAATGTTGATGCCATAACGATAGCTCATCGCTATCCTTTAGTTTATATATATTCTGCAATCGACTCAAAGAGCTAGTATATTTTGATTTAGTAGCTGTATAATTCTTTACCTTGTGCATTTTAAGAACATTTGGGCCTTTGAATGCAAATTTAGTTTTGATACCCTTGTTAACAGTATTAATAATTGTAGATAGTCTAGAGCCACCAGACTTTACCATCCCAGAAGGTATCCATGCCTCATTATATTTTAAAATTCCGTGAAAAACAATTGTTGCAGCGCCGTCATAATCAATAACATTCTTATTTTCTGGATAAATGATTTCTATATTGGCCCAATTCTTACCATTGGCAAATAATGCATCTTGATCTTTTTTAGACATTTTTTCAATAGATAAGGCAATATCTCTTACTGCAAATACAAACGCATCCCTAACACTTGGCAAGTGGTTTGAAAATTTAGCCTTAACTGCTTTTAAACTCATACCGCCACGTTTAAGATCCCCCTTATTTCTGGCAGCTCTTGCTTTTCCGTCTATGGCTGATATCATTATATTCTGCCCATCCAATTTTTCAGTAACGGATTCTTCTTTATCTAGTTTACCTTGTAACCCTAAGTCTATTATGTCCTTCATTTCTCCGAAGGTTAATCCATAATCATCAAACGGGTGTGCCATGTGACCATAAGCTCCTCCCATAAGTAATAACTCCTTTTGTTCTTTAAATGCATTAGGCTCTTTTACATACCTAAATGTTGTAACTTTTCTCCCATTAACGGTTGGCATTCCGTGCTTGTCAGCACCAATATCTTTAACAACCATTCTTTTATTTTTAAATTTTCCTACAAGTATTGTATCACCAATTTCAATATCTAGTTTGATTTCTTCTTTAAATGCTGTTGTAAACTGATCAAATGATTTTGAATTAAAATATCCAAACATGCTTTTAAAGAATTTTTCTTTTGATTTAATATCAAATTTATCAGAGCCAAGTAGCTTACGTATTGTAGTTCCACTTAACTCTATGCCTGCAACACTGATGCTAGTATGAGGTAATTTTATCGTGTAGCCGTGGTGATCGAAACCTTTTAAGCTATTATAATTCTGGCCATACTTTTTAAAATATTTTCCACCTGAAAGTCTTCCTTGATCTTTTTCGCCGATTCCAAATATTACTGCTGTTGTATTTCCGTCTTCTTTATTTAAAATTCCTTTTGGAATATAAGGTTGATTTTCCATTTTAATAGCTGATGAGGGAATTCCCATTTTAATCATGTGTCTTTTCTTTTCATTAAAGCTCATGGGATATCTATTGCCACCAGACTTATTGCTAGTTGCTATATAAACATTATCAAATCGCTTTTTTAAATATTTATATTGTGCTTTGTGGTGAGGTCCAAATGGTTGAAATCTTCCAGGATAAATTGCAATGACTTTTTTAATTTTAGCATCTTCTTCTGTTATTTTTTTTACTGGTGAAGTTAAAATATCAGCAGGGACACTAAGCTCTTCATTAAATTGTACATGCATTATTACTTCTTCATTTAATTTTCCAGATTCTTTATCTGCTTCATTTGAAGGTATTATAACAACCTGGCTTTGTCTATCTGGGCCGATACCCATCCATTTAATAATATCCCAACCTAGCTGTGAGATGATTTTTTCCATTTCTTTCATGTATTTTTTATCGGTTATTTTTAGATTTTTTTCACCTGCCATAACAGCGCCGCCGTAAGAAACTGAATCAGCCCTACTACTATCAGTATTAGTCGTCATACCTAAATCATAAAATGGATCTGCAACTTTTTCATCTAACATATAATTTAATACTCTCCAGCCAATAATTTTTGTGGCCTTGAATTTAGTAACCTCTTTATAATCACTAAAGCTAGCAAAGAAATCGTATAGCCCTTCATCTGAATAAACGCCCTGTACTTGGCTTGACTCACTGAGCCTTTCAGATTCAACAATATATTGTTTTATTAGATCATTATCTAATACAATACAACCCTCACCATACATTGTTTCATATGCAATATTTTTATATAGTCTCTTCATCTTATATACAATATACGCATTTTATGCGACAAAGTAAAGGCTTTTTTTTGCTTATTTTAAATACTAACATAATCTCCTTAAACTTCTAAACTTCTTCTAAACCATCCGAAGTAATATTTCTCTAAATCTGGTTTACGATCAATTAGATTTACATAATACTTTATTCTGTATGCTCTAACTCTTTCTAGCTCAACATTTATTAATGCACCAATTGTCTTTGACCCCATGCCACCATCAATCTTTAAATCTGCACCTTTAGTATTTGCAGTTTCTTGCATAATTTTAGTTGCACGACTTCGTCCCATATTAACACACATATCAAAATATACGTGTCTAAGCTCATCAGGAAGATCACCACAGCGATTCTTATCCCAATAATCTTTTCTATAAATATCTTTTGCCCCTTCTTTAGTGAGGGTTTTCATATCAACATCTGGATATGCTCGTTTGGATATTCCAAAATTAGTTTCTCCGCCCGGATCTGTGGGGTCATTTACATAACCTCCCTCGTGATGTAGAACTACTTCTATTATATCATCAAAAGTTGTTTTCATTGTTTTTCTCCTATTGTCTGTATTTGTACTACCAGCTATTACTGATATTAAATGATTATGTACTTGAGTTAATTCTTAAACTGCCTTCACTAAATAAGTTGTTAAATGTGGGTTATCCACAATGATAAGTACAAGCAATCAATACAGATTTATATCCTAAATCAGCATCATTACTTGCTGATGTAAAATTGTAAGGTTGAGTGGCTTTAGCTACTGTATAATTGTGTAATAAATCATCATCTTGTTTTTCACCATGACCAGTTCTAGTAGATGAACAAATATAATCGCCAGTTTCTATATTTCCATTAGTGTCTGTTACTAATAACTTCCCCTCACCAACCGCATTGTAATTAATAGAAGGTGAATTATCATCTAATCCTGAAACTCTTCCTACAAATTTTGAACTTGTCGTGTAGTTTTCATTATCTACTGGTGCTGGAGTTGTGGAAGTAAATACACCCATTATGGCTTTATCTTTTTGTGTAGTTGTTATATCCACTATAGGCCAAGCCATTGATAAACTACCACTCATACTTCCACTATGTTGTATCATATTACCAGTTGACTTTACAACCATACCCGGTTTCCAATTTGAAAAGTCTGAACCACTTGGTCTTTGTGAAATGTGAGCTCCTGTGAATGTTGAATAAGCAACTTCTGAATCTACAGACCCGATATGGCCATCTTGATTTTGAAATTTGATGTAATAATTAGATGCTCCAATAGTAGTATCATCATCAAAATCTAAATCTAAAATAGTATCACCAGTATCCAATGTATCTTCACTATGTACAAATCTTACCAGAGGCGCAGTTCGATTTCCTCCCCCGTAAACATCCAACAACGCAGTTGGACTCGTTATCCCGATGCCGATATTCCCAGCAGTAAAATAGGAATCATGGCCATCAGTTCCCGCAATAAATGCTCTAGCGGCGCCATTACCTGCTACATACAAACCCCAGCTATTATCAGCTGAATCAATAAAAGTTGCAGTACTTTTGCAAAAGCCAATTCCGTACATATTACCTAATGCAGCATCAGTAGGTTCGTAAGAAGAACCAATAATATATATGGGATTAGACTTGACGGCATTTGTTGCGATATTATTATATGAACCAACTAAACAACCAACGTGGTGTGCTGTTCTTCCATAATATCCAGCTATCTCTAAAGTAGAAGCAATAGCACCAGTTCCTGTTCCAGGAGTTGTGGTCCCGATGCCGACATTTCCATCGTGGGTTATTCGCATCCTTTCGTAATTAGAATCATCAGCTGTATTTGTACCATCCCCCACACCGTCATCGTTTGTAGAAAATATTAAATTACCAGAGTGTTTTAAATTATCACCGTCTGCAGAAATATCTCTTGCAACTACTATTGACGCCATAATGGCATCAGAGTTCTCCACTGTCCCCACGTCAAAGCCTATACCAGCTATCTTGTCGTCATTATCACTACTTCTATTTGTAATAAACAGTGCATGATCATTTATGACTAGCTCATTGTCATAGGTAGTGTATTCACCCGAGTAGAGTTTTAACTTTCCTACCATTTCATTTCTACCATTCTGTCCATCCAACCTCAGTTGTCCATCACTGGTGGCGGAATCGTCCCAAGTTAAAACGCCAGCAAGCAGATCTAACGTGGGGGATCCTCCAGATGTATACCAAATTTTGGGGCTGTTGATGCTGCTGGCAGTTAGACTATCCACTCCAGAAATATTAAAAGTGGCCACGGATGCAGCAGATAGACTATATGTATCAGCTTGATCATCATAACCAAATAATAACTTACTGGCACTACCACTAACCCATTGTAGAAATCCCTCACCAAATTGATGATCCCAAACTAAATTACTTCTCATTCTTCCCTGCGGTGCCATTTTAAATGATTCTTTTATAGCAACGCCATCTGCAATAACATCACCTGATAGATAATTACTTGGATTAGAAGAATCATCTGATAGTTTAAAGGTTTCTGTATATATTGGTATTCCCTCAGGTAAACCTAAAACATTACAAACTTTAGTTCCCCAGAAAGTGTAATAATCTAAACCGCTATCTGTAGCAGATTCTTCATCTGTGAATACTACACTGCCTGTATTCGGACTCGTGATATAAGAAGCTGATAAATGAATATTTGCTGCACCATACGTGCCGCCGAATCTCCAATAACCACCACCTGCAGGATAGCTATCTGGTGTGGTAGTACCATCTTCATATGAAGCACTTTGTAATAAATTTATGTCATCTACCATAGTAGACGCACTTACTGCAGTATCCGCATCTGTTGCAAAGGTTGGCGAGTAATAAGCGATAGTTCTACCACTTTTCGTTGCTATATTTATTCTAAATGGATAATTTGCCATTATTTTTACTCCTTAATTAATCTGTAAATCCGCCACCGGGTGGTTCAAAAAAGTTTGAATTCCATCCGCCATCTCCGCCGGCAGGCGGTGCAACTGGAGCAACTC
>Ga0209709_10000853_pt1 | contig 28660 bp, 11 predicted proteins | sample ArcticOcean_MG_C_2_FD_187435 | JGI IMG/M metagenome (GOLD analysis project Ga0209709, IMG submission 187435) | Marine microbial communities from western Arctic Ocean - ArcticOcean_MG_CB4_136 (SPAdes) (version 2) | ecosystem: Environmental > Aquatic > Marine > Oceanic | place: Arctic Ocean... | reverse complement strand
TTAGATCTAAAATAGATCTATTTTTAGATCTTTCTCTCTCTCTCTCTCCGGTCTCGACGATCGACTTGCGTGTGGCGGGCGGGCCGGGGCGGACGCTTGTTCCTTGCGGCGGTGGGGTGCGGTCGGGTGCGGTCGGGTGCAGCGCGGCGTTCGCTGCAAGCGCTCCGGTTCACTCGGCGCAGCGCGTTTCTGCGTCCCCGGCCGTGGCGGCGGCGGCGGCCGCGTTGCGGTGCGGTGCGGCCGCGGGTCTACTGAGATCTAAAAATAGATCCACGGAAAGTACATTCATGACTGACTGGTCCATGGTCCACGGTTTTGGGTGTCCGGTATCCGGGTTTGAGAAGTGGCAGAGGGGAGGGGGCTGAGCAGCCGCACCGGGTGCGCACTAGATCCATTTGACTAGATCCATTCGAACATTTTATTGGGGAGTTTATCCTGATCTATTTCGCAGGGGCGGCCGATCCGGATCCGGATCCGGATCCGGATCCGGATCCGGCGCTTTGAGTCCTGGTGGGTTGGTCGTTCCGGCGGGGTCTGCGTGTTCGTACAGCGTAGTGTCGCGCAGAGCGGTGTCGAGCGCGTCGGGGTTTTGGCGCGGTCGCTGCGGCATGTCGAGCCGCGAGAGCAGCACGCCGGTCACCGTGCGGCAGTCCAATGTTGGGTGCGGGGCGGCGGTCGGCTCGCTGGCGGGGAGGACGATCAAGTCGATCCGCTACATCCAGCGAGCGTGCGACGAAGCCACGGTGTGCATCGAGACGCGGGACAGCCGCGACAAGTACATGGCTGCCTTCGAGCGGCGGAGCTCGGTGCGCGCGCGGTTCCTGCGCGAGCAGGCGACCGCCGGGCCGGCGCAGACGCTGTTCTCCGTTTCGGTTCCGTTCGAGGGGGCGTGCGACGGCCGGTGCGGCGTGTCCCGGATGCGGTCGAGCTTCGCGGCGTCGATGGGCATCCCCTACGCGTCCGTGCAGAGCGCGGAGTGGACCGCGGCCGAGGACGGTCAGGCGCGCGTGTGCTGGCGCGACAAGATGGTGTCGGAGGGCGAGGTCGGGGCGGACGTGGCGACCGAGGAGACGTGCGCGCTGGCGCGCTGCAGCGCGTGCATGGTGCGGGGTCTGTGGACGTCGGTGCAGCGCGAATACGTCGCGTGCATCTACGGCTCGAACCGCGCGCTGCGGAGCATCGCGCCGGGGCCGGCCTCGTTCGACGAGCCGGCGCCGCCGGCGCCGATCGGCGCGGGCGTCCGCGCGGGGCTGCCTGGGGCGCGCTGCGAGGTGTGCAGCAGCGTGTCTGCGTCCACGGGGGTCTGCCTGGACTGCGGGCGCGCCGAGGGCGCGGCGCGTGCCGTGCTGGACGTCACGGAGGCGCTGCACGCGCCGATCTGCGTGGCCCGGTGCGTCGCGTGTGGCGTGGTGGCCGCGCGCCAGACCATGTGCCCCATGGCCGGCTGCGCGGCCGCGGACGGCTGCGCCTACGGCGTCTCGTGGCACGTGCCGGGCGAGGCGGCGCCGTCGTCCTCGGGGCACTTCGCGTGCTACTCGTGCGCGCTGTACGGCGACGGCGCGACGTGCCCGGGGTGCTTGCAGGAGCTGCGGCCGGGGCACACGCCGGAGCAGCAGCAGGAGTTCATCGAGGGCGTGCGCGCCGCGCGGAGCGAGGCCATACTGCTGCAGCCGTCGCTGGCGGAGCGGGTGGACGAGGCCGGTCGGCCGGCTCTGGTGCTGCACGTGCAGATCTTGGCGCACGACATGCGCGACACGAACGCGAAGATGGAGCGCTACCTGGACGCCCACCGCGAGGGGCAGCCTCGGTACCGCAAGCCGCTGCTGGACGCGACGGGCTGCGCCGTGGCGGCGTCGGTGTGGTTCCAGCCGGAGGACCAGCGCAAGGCGCCGGTGAACAGCAAGATCGTGAACATCGGCAGCGACCCGCAGCGCAACCTGCCGGCCATCGAGATCAAGACGCGGAACCAGTGCCGGCTGGGCGTGAGCTCCGGCCACTGGGCGCCGGGCGGCGCCGGCAAGCAGCAGTACAAGACGCAGCCGCACTGCCCGCTGGAGCACTTTTGCCTTTCCGCGGTGCCGGCCGCGGTGTCGTCGCTGATCAGGGCGTGCTCGGGCGACGAGCTCGAGATGATCTACGTCGTGGACAACCTGCACACCATCGTGCAGGACACGCTGCCGGCGGCGAGCCTCCGCGCGATCGAAGCCGCCGTGGACGCCGACCCCGACTGGTCCGCGGCGTCTCGACTGGACGAGCTCGCCGGGGTCGCCAAGCAGCCGGTGCTGAATTTGAAGCGGCTGCAGGCGGGCGCGCTGCCGACCACGACGGGCGCCAACGTGAAGATCTCGCTGAGCACGGCGGAGGACGGCAGCTCGGCGAACGTGCTCCTGAGCTTCACCGGCCGGAAGTCCAAGGCGGAGGCCTTCCGGTACCTGTGGGAGGTTCAGGCGCTCGTGCGGAAGGCCTGCGGCGCGGCGCCGGTGCCGGCCGGTCAGCGCAAGAGCGACTGCGAGGCGCCCGAGCGCGCGCGCGTGGTCGCCGCCGCGCGGGCGCTGCTCGAGGACATCCGCGGGGCGCCGACGCGGCGCGGCAGCGGCGCGGAGCGGCTGGCGCAGCTGACGTACGCGGCCGACAGCGAGTACCCGACGAGCACCGAGGCCATCGCGGCGCACTTCGCGGCGCACCCGGGCAGCGGCGACACCGACTACGAGATCAAGTACAACCAGAAGCAGTGCAGCTGCTGCACGGTGTACAACACGCGCACGCTGGTCCAGGACAAGAAGTCGCGCAAGAAGAAGCCGGCGAGCACGCGCGAGAGCAGCTACTGCGCGGCCTGCGAGGACAGCGCGGTCTGCTGCGTGCAGGCGCGTCCGAACGAGCAGACGCAGCCGATGTACTTTCGGCACATCCACCCGAAGCACACGGCCGCGGCGCGCCGCACGGACCCGGAGCAGAACCACATGAAGGAGCACGCGTTCAAGAAGAGCGAGCTGCCCGAGCGCTTCACCGACTACATCGCCGCGAAGATCGGGCCCGCGACGACCGAGGCGCACGTGGCGACGATCGCCGCGAACATGGGCTTCCTGTTCGAGGAGAGCGAGGGTGCGCGCGGCGAGAATCGTTTGGCGATCTCGGGCAAGGTGTGCACCAAGTGCTACCAGAAGATCCTGAACAACACCAAGGTGGACAGCTCGGGGTTCGTCAAGACGGCGCAGACCAAGCTGACCGACGAGGCGCTGTCCAGCCAGGGGGACTGCCTCGCGGCCATCGCGATCACGGAGATCGGGCAGGCCGAGCACGACAAATTGCAGGCCGGCGCCGGCGAGGCCGCGAAGCCCAGCGGCGAGCCGGCGCTGGTGCTGCTGTCCAAGAAGAAGCGCATCGAGAACGCCGTGCGCGTGCTGACGCCCTACATCACGGTCGAGCAGGGCGGCGAGGACCGCGCGCACTTCCTGACGGACCCCGGCCTGCGCGCGCTGCTGGACCTGCTGTGGATCGACTGGCAGACGGACGACACCGGCATGCGGGCCTTCGTGCAGGCCGAGGCGGCGCGGCTGGCGCGGCTGGTTGCCGATGTGGAGCAGCGCGTGCGCGCGTCGCTGCTGCAGGTCGAGCAGCTGGAGCGCGAGCGCGACGCGCGGGTCGCGCACCAGTACGGCGGCCCGGGCGGCGGCCCGACGCCGGCCGTGCCGCTCTTCGCCCCGGCTGCCGGCACGCTGCAGAGTGTCGTGTCGCAGATGGCCGCGTGGGCGGAGGGTTTTTTGGCTCGCGCGACGGGGCGTGGCGGGCTGCCGGGGCTGCAGCCGCTGCCGGCCGTCGCCGCCGCGGCGGCGGCCGTAGAGCGGGCGCTGGCGCAGGCCCGCGCCAGCGCGGCGCTGGCCGACGCCTACGAGCGCTCGGGCGCCGTGGTCACCGACGCGGTGACGCCGCACGCGGTCTGCGCGTTCCGGCGCTGGCTGGTCGACAAGCGGCAGATCGGCTCGTGGTTCGAAGCGAGCAAGCTGCTGCGGCAGCACGGCACGACGTTCCGGAAGAGCAACGGCCTCATCAAGCCGCCGAAGCTGGGCACCATCCGCGAGACGCTGCAGGCGCACAACGTCGACAAGCCCAACACGCTGATCAACCAGTGCTTCCGCCAGCTGGCGCAGTCCAAGGAGAAGCTCGACGCGTGCGGCATGGGCCCGCTGACGGCGATCGCGCAGCAGCACCACCCGATGTGGCGCAGCGTGCACGCCGAGGAGGCCGCGGTGTCGCCGCTGCCGCGCGGCAGCAAGCTCTGGTCCGCGCAGCCCAACCGCACGACGTGGCCCGTGTCGGGCGAGCTGGAGGCCATGACGTCCGTCGCCGTGGCCGCCGCGCTCTGTCTGGGCTGCCCGGGGGCCGACCTCGAGGACGCGTGGCACCTGCCGCTGCGCAGCGACGACCCCGACCACATCTTCCCGGTGCAGCTGCGGCGCGTGGACAAGGCCGAGCTGACGCACCACGGCGGCCGGCCGCAGTCGCCGCTGAGCGTCATGAGCGAGGCCGTGATGCGCGTGTTCGTCGGCGCGCCGCTGACGCTGCACGCCAAGGTGGGCGCGCTCGTAGAGCACACGTGCGAGGTGCTTCAGACAGTGGCGCTGCAGCGCCGGAGGAGCCGCCACCTCGCGACGGCGCAGCGCTCGGAGGAGCGCGTCTTCGCGCTGCTGCAGGCCAGCGCGCGCGACGTCCAGATGGCGCACTTTGAGCGCACCAACGAGCTGCGCACCACCATGTGGTCGGGGCAGGCGTACTTTCGGCAGAACCGCTACTTCACGGTGGAGCCGATCGCGGTGCACATCGCGCGCTACGTGCTGGACTGCCTGACCATGGAGATGCACAAGCGGCGGACGGTGTTCGCCGACCGCGTGCGCGAGAGCACGGCCGGCGCCAAGAAGGTGTACGGCAGCCAGGGCGTGCACACCAACTCGGCCGCGAAAATGCTGGACGTGCAGGAAGAAGAGCGCCGCTGCCACATATACCAGCAGCTCGGCGCGCAGGACGAACCGTCCGGGCAGCAGAGCCGCGCGTGGTTCGGGCAGCTGCTGCGGAGCGTGGCCGAGCAGATCCAAGCGCCGGGCGATGAGCAGGCCGCCCTCCAGTTCCTCCGAGGCGGCGGCGGCGGCGGCGGAGGCGCGGCGGAGGCGGGCCGCGGTCAAGCCGAGCGGCCAAGGGGCCAAAACCATCGCCAAGCGGCGCGGCCAAGGGGCAAACACAAACGCCGCCGCTAAGCAGGCCGCCGCCGCCGCCGCGGCGCGGGCGGCGGCGCCGGCGGGCGCCGCCGTGCGCGAGTGCCCGATCTGCTGCCAGCCCGCGCCCGGGCGGTGGCTGCACGGCGCGGCCTGCGAGCACCGGGTGTGCGAGGAGTGCTACGAGAAGTGCGTGCGGCAGAGCCGGAACGCCTGCCCGATGTGCCGGGCGCAGCTTTCGCTCTCGCCGCAGAGCCCGCCGTCGCCGCCGCCGACGCAGCCGTTCGGCGGGGCCAACGGCGCCGCCTCGGGGATTGTCCAGGATTTCCTCGATGATCTGCAGTGGGGGTGGGTGTTCGTCGGCCGCGACGCTCGGCGCTCGGCTGCGCGGGGTCCGCAATAAAGAAAATGTGCCATTGTGAGCGCGAAGGGTCCGCCGCGTCTATATAGCATAGCTGTTCCGCGCCTGCGCTGGCCGCAGCTGCGCCATGCAGACGGCGTGGTGCATCCTCCACCTCGTGGTGGCGTGCGTCGCGGACGCCGCGGTCGGCGGCTTTTCGCTGCTGTCGCTGCACAAGCGCGCGCTGTGGCACGAGCAGTCGGGCGCGCAGACGGCGCCGACGCTGGCGCAGCACGAGTTCGTGCTGCTGTGGCTGCAGACGTCGCTGCTGATCGCGTGCCTCCTCGTCGAGGGCGTCAGCTTGTCAGTGGCGCCGCGCGTCAAACAGTTTCGGTTCCCGCTCGCCGCGGAGCCGTTCGTCTGGCGGCTGGCGTGCACGCTCGCCACGGTGCTGGGCAACGCGTACCTGCGGTGGCGAGGGTCGGTCTCGTTGCTGACGGCCACGGTCCTGGTGCTCGTCGTGGCGGCGGTGCACCTGCAGGCGGTGCTGCTGCTCGGCAGCCTGGTCAAGTCGCTCGGCGACAGAGGGAGCGTCACCGGCGCGACCCAGGTGCTGCGCAGGACGCTGCTGACCTTCGCTGTCTCTGTCGACTACGGGCTCTGCGTGATCAAGACCGTCGCGGCGGCGTGCACCGCGTTGCAGCTCCGCCTGCAGCCGTGCGGCCGCGAGTTTGCCTTCGTGCTCTCCGTGGCGGGCTGCGCCGCGACGCTCCTGGTCGGCTCGCACATAGGGTGGTGGCACAAACCGCCCAGCGGCGCGGTGAGGAGCCATTTCGGGCAGTTCTCGGTCATTCCGCTCGTCGTGGCGCTCTGCAGCGTGGACGCGACCTCGTCGGTCTCGCCGCAGGTCGTGGTGTTCTGCGGGATCGTGAGCAGCTTCGTGGTGGTGTCCGCTGGCTCCATCTACGCGGTCGCGCAAGAGGAAGACGGGAGCGGCACCACCGACAGCGGCGGCGGCGGCGGCAGCGGCAGCGGCGTCGTCGTCGGTTTGGGGGCCCGCGTCAGCGTGGGCTACCGTCGCGCCCTGCACTCGAAGGCGATTTAATGAACGACACGTTTCGCCGCGCGTTTCGACTGGCCGCGGGCTGCGGCGGCGGGCGCGGGGCGCGGGGGCGGCGCGCGCGCCCCGCCGCCGCCAATGCGCCGGCCGCCGCCAATGCGCCGGCCGCCGCCCGCCGCGCCGAGCCAGTTTGCGATCGCGATGCGGCACGCCCAAACGTTCTACGGCACGCCCGAGGGGGCGGGCGCGCTGTGCCCGGCGTGGCTGGCTTCCGACCCGGCCGCGGACAGGTCCGGCACGCTGTCCCACTACCTGCGGCTGCAGGAGCTGACGCGGGCGCTCTACCGCGGCGAGATCGACGAGACCGCGCACAAGGAGCTGTGCGAGCGGCAGTGCGAGGCGAGGAGGGCGCGCAGCGGGCTGAGTGCTGCCGCGAACAGCGCTTCGGTTCCTTCGAGCGCCAAAGATCTAGATCTAGACTCGTCGTCCAAGGGAATAGATCCGTTCGGGAAAGCGCGCTTTCCCGCACGGAAATGAACAGATCTGTGCGAAAAAGCGCGCTTTCCCGCACGACATTTTTTGAGGCCGAGCGCCAAAGATCTAGATCTATTCACAATACATCTGCGCGCAGATCTAGATCTAGCCGGCTGTGGGTGGCGTTGTGTCCCCGGTGCACACACCCCGCCATTTTTTCAGGCCGAGCGCCAAAGATCTAGATCTAGACCAGATCGATTTTCATTCGTTCAGTCACTCGTCGCCCGGCGCTTGGCCTCGGGCTCCGCCGCGGCGTCCGGCGCGCGCTTCTGCGGCTGAAGCGCCAGCGCCGCTACGAGAGTCGCCGCGCCAAAGAGCGCGGTGTCGTCCAGGCTGGTCTGCGCCGCTTGGTGCGCGAAGAGCGGCTGCGAATCGCGCGGCTGCGCGCACGCTCTGTTCCAGTCGGCGGCCGTGCTGATGAGGGTGGCCATGCTCTCCGAGAGGTACATGCTCGCGGTCGCACTGTTGCGCGAGACGTGCAGCGACGTGGTGGGTCTGTAGGCGCTCTGGCGCAGGCACCGGTGCATCTTGACGAAGCTGCGCACCCTTGGGTTGGTCGGGTGGTCGCCGCCCTGCTTGTCGAGCCCGAGGCGGCGGAGGCACCGGTTGGTCGTCTTGAGCAGCTTGTTGCGCGCCAGCTCTTCGCGGACGTTCTTCGCGGCCCTGGTGTCGAAGTTGACGTAGGTCTTGATGTACGCGTCGGCCGCCGCGTGCTGCATCTCGGCGGTGTACTCGGCCCGGAAGGCCTGCTTCGCCCCGTCGCCCCTGACCACGCTCCTGGCGGCGGCCACGGCGGCGCTGCAGAACGGGATCAGCTGGCCGACGCTGGCCGCGGCCAGCAGGCCGTGGATGGTCATGGGGTGGTCGCGCAGCACTTCCCTCAGCTTGCCGCACACCGTCCTGGTCGGGCCGCCTTCTTTGTAGCAGCCCCTGAGATGGTACAGCGAGCGGAGCACGAGCGCCACGCGCGCCGACGGCCCGGTCCGCTCGGCGCGCAGCGCCGACTCTGGCACCACGAGCACGTAGAGCGGCTCGTTCTCGGTTTCGCTGTCCGCGGAGCGGTTGTGGATGCACATGTAGAGCTCCACGTCGGGCAGCCCGGCGGCCCACTCCCTCGGCGAGTGGGCCAGGCAGAGCCGGCAGGACAGCACCTCGTCGTCGCTCGCGCCCTGCAGCCACAGCGCCCGCGCCCGCGCCGGCCACATCGCCGGGCCGCCGACGGCCACTGCGTCCGCGCGGATCGACCGCAGCGGGTTGTGCAGCGACAGCGCGTCGAGAGCTGCGAACAGCTCGGCGCTCGCGGGGGATGGCGTCAGCGTGATCCTGACGCCCTTGCGTTTGAACCAGACGTTCTGCAGCGCCACCACCGGCAGGGCGACCACGGACCCGTCCCGGGCGATGACGGGCACGATCACCGGCGCGGCGTTGGACAGCAGGCTCCACTCGGCCCGCGGCGCCTGGACCGCGCCGGCGACCGCGCCGGCGCGCGGGAACTCGCGGGCCGACTCCAGCTGGCTCCACACGCGGCTGACTTCGGCGGCGTGCTGGGGGATCCAGGCGGCCATGGCGGGCAGCATCGTGGGGTGGTCCGCGTGCACGAGCGTCGCGGTCCCGTCGGAGACCGCGGCCATCAGCAGCGCGCCGCACGTCAGCTGCGCCTCCCGGCCGCTTCGGCCGCCGAGCAGCGCCAGGACGTCCTCGCGCAAGCGGGGCTCGCCGCAGACGCAGAGCACGCGGCACACGTCCAGCGGGATGCTGATGGCGCCGATGGCGAGCGCGAGCTCCTCGCGCACTCTGCGCCGCGCCGCTGCGCACTCCTCGCGCGCTGTGGCGGGCAGGCCGGCGTTCACTGTCAGGCCCATCTTCGCGGGCGCTCTCTGCGGGCGGACGACGGCGGGTGGCGCTCGGGCTGGCGCGGGCGCGGATCCGCACGTTCAAACCGGATTCCGGATTCACACTGCACAATAGATCTCGCCGGGGCTGCATGAATGCGCGAGTCTGCGTATATACACGCCGCTCGGCGCGCGAGCGCGCGCCCCAGCCAGCTCGGCCATGCGCTCCGTGGCCATGGACAAGCGCGCGGCGCGGCGCTGGTTCATCGCCGCGGGGAGCGGCGCGCTGCTGCTGTGGATTTTCCTGCTGGTAATCGCGTACAGTCGCAGCTGCCAGTTCCGCGTGTTCGCCTCGCTGCCGACCTACAGCAAGATGGTCGGGGCCTACTGGGCCGAGCCGTCGTGCGCGTTCATGGTCACGCTGGGGCTGTTCGGCGGCGCCACCGCCACCCAGGTTGTCCTGCTCTACATGCTGCACGTGATCGCCCTGAAGCAGCTGGCGCTGCCGGCGAAGCTGCGCAGCTCGCCGCGCGTCTTCTGCTGCTCCTCGTGCAAGCTGGAAGTGCACCAGCTCGCGGCGGTGACGCAGATGCTGGTGCACGCGCAGAGCTGGGCCATGCTGGCGCTGCTGTTCTTCCCCGTGTACAGCGTGCGGCACGCTAGCGGCAAGCCGCAGCTGGTCGGCACGTCGCGGTTCGACGCGACGCACGTGAGCTCGACGGCGTTCTACGTCTTTCTGGTCGTCCTGAGCATCGCGCTGACCACGGTCTGCGCCCGCGACACCATTCGCGCATACGGCGGCGACGAGCGCAGGTTGCTGTCGGCGGCGATCCTGTTCTCTCCTTGCGCGACGATCTTCTCCGGCCTGCTGCTCTTGGCCGGCTCGCCGATGGACGCCCCGCTCACCGTCAAGTACGAGGGCTTCGCGCCGCACTACGAGGCGCTGTGCATGCTGCAAACAGCCGCCGCCGTGTTTATACTGGCGGTGGTGGTCAGCAGGATGGAATTCCGCGTTGAGCTGTCGAAACAATGAACACGCAGACTTGTTTGTGAGCGCATGGCCGCCCCACAGGCCGCCGCCTGCATCTGCGACGGCCGCGGCGGCGCGCTGTGCGACTCGCGCGAGCTGCTCGGAAGCATCGGACAGCTGGCGGTGGCCTGCGCGCGCGACGAGCTTGCCGCCAAGCGCGTGCACTCCGCGGTCTCCGCCGTCTTGGCGCCGCCGGCGGCGGCGGCGGCTGCGGCGGCCGGCGGCGGGCAGAGCGACGCGGTCGCGGGCAGCACGTCCAGCTACATCCGCAGCGACACTGGCGCGCAGGAGGTCCCCGGCGACCGCGTGCTGTCCGCGCTGTTCGCCAAGCTGGAGGAGATCGACCAGCTGGAGTACCCGCGGTCGCTGCACCAGATCAAGTTCCACGACTGCTTCACGCGCGCGTCGCTGCGCATCATCTACGGCGACGACTTCGACCGCTGCCAGCAGCGGCTGCTGCGCGAGTTCGACTCGCGCGAGTTCCGCACGGAGGTGATGATCGTCACGCCGCGGCGGTTCGGCAAGACCTTCTCGGTCGCGCAGTACTGCGCCGCGTTCACGGCGTCCGTGCTCGGCAAGGAGGTGGCGATCTTCTCGACCGGTCGGCGCGCGTCCAAGAAGATCCTGGACCTGGTGGTCCGGTTCATGGAGCCGATCCTGCTGCCGACGCAGCGCATCACGACGCGGAACCAGGAGGAGGTGCACGTGCTCGACGAGGAGACCGGCAAGCGCAACAAGGTGTGCTCCTACCCGTCCAAGGTGCAGACGCTCAAGGGCAGCGGCGGCGACCTGATCGTGTGCGAGGAGGCGGCCTACATGGACCAGCAGGTCTTCTACGAGGTGGTGGTCCCGCTGCTCGGGCTGCGCGACACCGCGCTGATCGCAATCTCGACCATCCTCGACCCGTCGAACTTCTACACCAAGCTGATCGACATGAAGGACCCCGACGGCAAGGCGCTGTTCGACGTGCAGAAGTTCGAGCTGGTCTGCGCCAAGTGCAAGGCCAGCAGCACGCCCTGGGAGTGCACGCACATGACCGACACGCTGCCCCCGTGGCTCAGCGGCGAGAAGCACCACAAGATCCGCAACTTCCTGCCGCCCGAGCTGATCGGTCGCGAGACGATGGGAATCACGATGAGCGACTCCAACAAGGCCTTCTCTGCCGGGTCGATCACGAGCTTCTCGTCGGCGCCGCTGGCGGCGCTGCCGGTCGTCGCGGAGTACGTCTGCCGGCGCGTGCTTCAGACGCAGTTCATTACCACAAAGCATATCCTCGCTGAGCAGGCCCCCGCCAGCGCCATCTACACCGCGGTCGACCCGAGCGGCGGCGGCGCCTCCGAGTACGCCATCGCCTCCGTGCTGCACTTCAACGGCAAGATTAACGTGCGCGCCCCCCGTACAAGTGCCACCCCTTCAGCGCCACGTACATGCGCGCGCGGTCCTCGCTGGTCATGCCGCAGTATAGGTACTGCTTCACCGCGGTCAGCAGGCTGCGCAGGTAGTTGCGCAGGGCGATGTAGTCGGAGGCGTGCTTGCACACGCCGTCCGTGCCGACGTACTGCTCGACCGGGCTGCTCTGGCCCTCGCGCGGGCGGCAGCCCGCCTCGTCCAGCCCGCAGACGTAGCGCTGCAGGCCTTCGTCGAAGGGCAGGCAGAGCAGCCACAGCAGCGCCCACTGCTGCGGCGTGCCGCGCTGCTCGATCGAGGTGACCAGCGCCACGTGCTCGGCGACGTTGGCGCTGCCGTACTTGGCGGCCAGCAGCGCCCGGATGCTGTCGAGCATGCCGGTGCACTCGCCGGAGCTCTGCCAGTAGAAGCCGCCGTTGCCCTCGCCGCGCATCACCAGCTCGACCAGATCGCTCACGAAGTTGTCGTTGTGCTCTTCGTACCGCCGCTGCCACCGCTCGGCCTCGGGCGCGCGCGCCAGCTCGCGGCGCGGGCCGCCGTCAGCGCGCGCGCTCATGTTCAGCTGCACCGAGCCCTTCTCCTCGACCAGCTGCTCCCAGTACGCGTCCGCGCCCTCCGCCGGCTGCATCGGTCACTGACACCTCGCTCGCGCCGCAGATCGTCGGGCTGGAAGCGCACAGCCTGGCCACCTGGGCCGACCAGCGCGGGCTGCTGATCGAGCACCTGCAGGGCCTGCGCCTGCAGCCCTCGCTGCAGAAGCTGCCGATCGTGCTGGTCGTCGAGTCCAACCTGGGCTTCGAAGCAGCGCACAACGCCCGCTACGTGCTGCAGGCCGGGGTCGAGAACGTGTACGTGGCGCACGAGCGCGGCGCGCACGCCGAGTCCGGCGTTGCAAAGGCGCCGACGACGATGGACCAGTTCTCGTGAGCCGCATCCCGCGCGCGCCGTCCGTCCTCCTTGTCTGGACCGCCCCTCACGCGCGTTCCGCCGCAGCAAAAACACCGTGGGCGTGCGGACCACGCAGTCCTCCAAGGAGCGGATGTACATGCTGCTGCGCGAGGCGCTCGAGGACGACTCGGTCCAGGTCGCGGAGCACTGCGTGTGCCGCGGGGAGCTCGCGACGCAGACCAAGAAGCTCGTGCAGCAGATGCACAACTACAGCGCGGTGGTCTCGCAGGCCGTCAGTGTGTTCTCCGAGGTGCGGCGCGTGTTCTCCGGCAAGGCGATGGGCGAGCAGGACGACCTGCTGGTCGCGCTGATGATCGCGGTGCTGTACCGGCGCGTGTACATGAGCCTGGTGGCGACCGACGCGTGACGGCCGGGGTGTCCGAACAATCGCGGCGGGAGGCAGGGGACAGCCGGGCTGCCGGTAAAACAACAACAGACTCCGTTTGGTTCCCACGCGCGAAATGTCGGGCCACCGCTGCTGCCGCGATTGCGTGTTCCACTTCGCGGCCGGCAAGGCCATCTGCCGCCACTCCGGCCTGGCGCACACGTGCGACCACGCCTCCTGCCTCGCGGTGGACGACCGCAGCGGAGAGACCGTGTGCACCTGGACCGGCCGCGTCAACAACACCGGCAACTCGCGGCTGGACTGCTCGCTGCAGAACAACATCTCGGGGCAGCGCGGCGACGCGGAGGGCGGGGGCATCGGCCTGAACACCGTGGGCTACCTGATCCCCGGCAAGCGCAAGACGCTGCGGTACGGCTCCGCGCGGCGCGGGGACCGCTGGCGGCAGGGCGCGGAGTGCCGCCTGGTGCAGGGCACGGTCATGGTGCGCTGCTCGGCCGAGGCGGACGGCGCAGCGGCGGCGGCCGCCGCCTCCGCCCGGCGGCGGCCGCGGACCTCCGTCCGCGAGCGCGACGAGGTGCGGCGCAACGGCGTCTCCCGGCCGTCGGTCTTCGCGCCCAGCCGCGTCAAGCCGCTGGTCGCCGCGCACGTGCCCAATACGCCGGGCTCGCGCAACGCCGCCACGGCCGCCGAGATGGTGTGGTGCCTGTACATGGACAAGGAAATCCGCGGCGTGCTGCGCCGCGAGTCGCGCCGCAAGCGCGAGCGGGCGTTCAAGAGCACGCTGCGGCGCGCCGTGCGCGACAAGAAGTGCTACCGGTGCTGCACGGCGCTGCTCCGCGAGTGGGCCGCGGTGCACAGCGAAACCTTCGGCGCCTGGGACATCAGCGAGGACCGCGCGGCGGCGGCGGCGGCGGACGAGCAGCCGGCCCGCGACGCGAGCAGGATGCCGGGCATGCGCGTGCGGACCACGCTGCGCGACGAGCTCTGCCGTGCGATCGTCGCATTCCTGCTGGATGGCTGGGAGCGGCTGTCGCGCACGGCTGTGTGGAAGACGGCGCCGCCGGACTTTGCCTCGTACGTCATGGGCGCAATCTACGCCGCGCGCGACGGCGGGATCGCGCTCGGCGGCCACCCGATCATCCCGGAGACGCGTTTTTTCAAGCACCACACGCCCGCCGTGCAGCAGCTGGCGACGCTCTGCGGCCACATCGAGCTCCGCGACTGCCGCACGTCCGCCTACGGCCGCGCCCGCATCATGGAGGGGAGCAACGCCATCCGGCGCGCGCTGCTGCAGGAGCAGCACACCGGCGCGACGTCGATCGCCGAGCTGTCGTTTGCCGTGCCGGCCGTGCTGCGCTGCACCTACGCCGACGCGCGCCAGCTGGCGCCGTGGTACGTGGACGGCGACGACGAAGCCTGTCCGGACAGCCGGCGCGCGGACGCCGCGGCCGCCGCCCCCGCAGCGCCCGCGGCGGCGCGCGGGCCCGATGGCGCTCACGGTTGACAGCCGCGAGCACGACCTGCTGGCGCGGCTCTCTCGCGACGCCGTGCCGCACACAGTGGCGACCATGGACGTCGGCGACCTCGCCGTGAGCGCCGCGGCCGGCGGCGCCGCCGCGCTGGTGCTGGAGCGCAAGACGTGGGCCGACTTTGCGGCCTCGATCGTCGACGGACGCTACGCCGAGCAGAAGGCGCGGCTGAAGCGGCTCCGCGACGGCGGCACCGTCGTCGGGTTCCTTTTCGAGGGCCGCGTCCCGCGCGGCGCCGACGCGCAGCGCGGCGGCCTGAGCGCGTCCCGCAGGAAGGGGCTGCTGTCGGCGCAGCTGTCCGTGGCGCTGCGCGACGGCTTCCCCTGCCTGTACTCCGCCGGCCTCGACGAGACCGTGGCGATGGCGCGCCTGCTGACCGACCGCTGCGCCGCCGGGGCGTCGCGGCCGCTGCTGCTGCCGCCCGGAGGCGCGCGCGCCGCGCCTGCGGCCGACGTGCTGGCGGCCCCGCGGCTGTCCAAGAAGCACGCGCAGTACGGCAGCGCGAGGGCGGTCTACGTGCGGCAGCTCATGTGCGTGAGCAGGGTGTCGCAGCAGGTGGCGGAGGCCATCGCGGCGGCGTGGCCGTCGCAGCGGTCGCTCCGGGGAGCCCTGCGTGAGCGCGGCGCCATTGCGAAGCACGCGGTGCCGCGACGCAAGACGAGGCTGGGCGCGGCGCTCGAGGCGGCGCTGGCGGATGCCTTCTTAGGGTCCGAGACACAGTGAGCTGAGTGCATTCGCATCCTCACATACAGTGCGCGCCGAGCAGGATGTCCAGCTGGGCGCCGGGCGCGGAGTTGTTCATCGCCCGGCCAATAACAATGTTTTCTGTGGAGAAAATCTGCGGGAACGGCATGCCGGACATCGCCATTGACACGATCAACATCTTCGCGTTCAGGCCGTTGTGGCCGCCGTGGAAATCATCGTCGAGCAGATCGTCGTAATTTTCCTTGATATACGAGAAAGAGTCCACGGTGAACTGTGCCTTGGTGTCCGGCGCTCCGTAAACCCGATCCCGTTTAGTCGTTGGGGTGTCCCACATCACCCAGTCATTGGCGCTGATTGTTCGCGGGCCGTTGTTGAGCACTGTGCACATGCCGCCTATCTGCACCGTGCAGTCCTCCTCGTTGTTGACCGAGTTGTAGGAATCGTGTAGAGCGCGCGTCGCGGCAACCCCGACAAAACGCACCGGCAATGTTGACGGTGTGCCTGTCAGGCGTTCTTCAAACACTTTCAGAAACCTGTCATCATCTTGGATGTCCGGCATGTCAAGTATGCCGTTGGAGGAGGTGACGATCCCTACGGACTCCTCGCCCAGCTCCTCGCGGTAATCGACGCTGTGCGTGAAAGCCAGCTCGTGCGTCAGCACATGGAAGTCCTCGTCGGTGTGGCGCGTAGCATGGTCGCTGTCGATGCGGCTGGCGATGGAGTACGAGTCCTTGCGCGCGTTCAGCACGACGATCCCCTGCTGTGTCACGGGGTTGGTCACGGCCCTTTGCTGCTGGTTGTACATACTTCACGGCGACACGGAACGTACAGACAGCTCCCGCGGCATGTATATAACCTTCCGACGCTGGTTTGGATCGAGCGATGGAAATGGACGAGCTTGAGGAGCGAGCGCTCTGCAGACGACGAGAACGAGTGCGAGATGGATGAAAATACAAACAGTAACTTTATCGTCGCGATTCAACCCGCTAAACCCAAAAAAGCTAGAGACTGCATGCTGTCCAACCTCCGGAACTCACCGGAAGGTACTAATCACCACCACCAGCTCGAGCGTTACAAACCCTCACCCGCCGAAAGGGAGTCTTGCTGCCTCCTGCTGGCGCATGGACTCAAACTCCGCCGATTGCGCCTGCTCCGGCGAACTATAATATTGCCGGCCCGGCTGCGTTGTGAATGAACCGCCGCTCGGACGGCCGGAGTCCCTGAAGGCCTGCCTCTTGGTCTGTCTGGTTGCAAGACTGGCCCCTCCGGCCGGAGACTCCTCCAGCTGCTCCTCCGTTTGATAATAAGCGAAACTCTCGTGGGCCGGCTGCCTCCTCGGCGACAGTGAGAGAGCTGTGTGAGTGGCGTCAGGGTCCTCGGGGATTGGAGAAGGTACTTGACCCTGAAAACGAGGTGGAGAACCACGAGCGCCTTCTTCCAAACGCTGGTGGTAAACAGGCTTGACGGGAGAACGTGCAGAAGAGCCACCGCCGGTAGAAGCACCACCGCCGGTAGAACCACCGCTGTAAGAACCACCGCCGGTAGAACCACCGCTGTAAGAACCACCGCCGAGCGGTACAGAACCACCGCTGTAAGAACCACCGCCGAGCGGTACAGAACCACCGCTGGCTTCAAAGCCAGCCAGCTTTCGAGTTCTGGCATTCGGGGTTGCTGCTGGTGGATAAAGCAAATCCCCTCTGTCATAGCCCGTATGGTTGTCAGTGTAATAACCGTCGAGCGGTCCAAGAGCCTCGCTGCCATCACCCTTTTCTCTTGTCGTCCGTGCTCTGTGGTCCGCCAAAAGTTTTATGCGTTCGTCAGCGGTCGCTTTCAAGAATGCCATCGCCTTGAAACTGACGCCTCTTGCCTCATATTTGTCCGAATCCGAACGCCGATGCGTGTCGCTGGCGACCCTCCTAATCATTTCTGCCAACTTCCTTCCCTCGCCTGTTGTCTCGAACGCGTGCAAGCTTCGCCGACGATGAAAATCAAAAACCTCTCCGTCTTGATTAATGAAATTCTCAACAGCACGTCTTATCTTGAGATCGCTCGAGTCCGCCCCGTGCGTTCGCATTTCAATGTTCAGCTCGATCTCAATCAGCGGCAAGGAGCACATGCGCGCCGTGTTGTACAGCGCTTCCTGCTGCACGGAGGGGTCAACCGGCAACGACGGTGTCAACACAGTGCCGACGGGGACTATCGCGAGCACTTCGGCACTGTTGCTTTCGCCCTCGCCAAGGAAGCTTTCGATCTGTTGGTCCATTTTGTGTGCGAAACTTCTCCCCGGGGAAGAGCACATCGGGAGCCAGCAGAGCTGGACATTCCTTTGTCCGGTTTCTTGTCTGGCTGCCCCTTCGAATATTTCCGTCTCGACACTCTCGATGTGATTGATCAAGGAGGCCGGTCCAACCGAGGCGTCGTGGTACCTAGTATTGTACAATTTGTCTACGACGGCATGTGGGGCTGCCACGAGCACCAGGTGTAGTTTGTCGCCGACACCCGGTGACTTCATCGTCTCGCAGTGCCGCCAGAGATTGAACGTGTTCACGCGGCCGGCCACCGTGCAGTTGACGATCGTAGACGTCGTCCGCACGTTCGCGTCGGCAAAGTCCTCTTCGACACCCTGGACGACACCGAACACCGACACGCAGCAGCTTGTGTCACGAGAGAATACGTTTGCGCTCCCGTCGATCTTGGCGGGTTGGGTTTGTTTCGCCTCGGTGAGACTCACGCCCACGAGGTATTTGTGAGCGAGGGACGTCATGTTGACCGCCGAGTGAGCGACGGGCGCTCGCGTGCGGCGGTGCAGGGCCGTGGCAAGGAGACCGCTGGCCGAAACGTGGCGCGGGATCTCCTTGATCGTGCGCGGCGCCGTGGTGCGCGAGGCGGCCCACGCGCAGGTGGAGACCAGCGCTGCGCCGGCCGCCAGGATGCCCGTCTTCACGACGAGATCGAGGCTCTTGGCGACCGTGCCCTGCAGCGAGCGGACTGCCGCGGTGCGCAGGGCCGCGGCAGACGCGTCGAGCTCGACCGGCGCGGGCGGCGCTTCTTCCACCACGGTGGCGAAGAGCACGCTGCGCTGGACAACCGCCCCGCGGTCGTCCACGATGTGCTGCGTGGTGTTGCGCGCGCTCACCATGGTGAGCAGGTCCGGCCAGCACTGTTTCTCGACCCCGTCGAAGCCCCGCGCCGCCGGCTGCAGACAGCCAGCCAGCGACTGCGAGAACCGCGCGTGCAGGCTGCGCGGTTGCGCGGCGATGCAGATCCCGGAGACGTTGTGAACCTTCGAGTCGGCGGCGGACGCGGACAGCGAGGGCGTGACGGCGTGCAGGTGCTGCACGTGCTCCTCGCCCAGCGCGGCGGCCGAGTCGTACCAGCTGGCGGCCAGCGACCTCTGCAGCGCCGACGGCATGGTGTGCGCCGCGTCAACCAGCGTGTCGATCGCAATGGCCTCGCTCTGCTGCATCCTGTCGTCGACGCCAAAGACGCCCAGCAGCTCGTCGCGGTGGAGCGTTGTGCGCGAGGCGCTGGGGCCAAGCCAGACCGCCAGCGCGCGGTCGACGCTGGGGCTCTGCGGCGGGATGCAGCAGAGGCCGTCGCTGAAGGCGCCCTTGCGCACCGCCGCGGCCATCGGCAGGCGCGCCGTGCCGAGGTCCGCGACGGTGCGGCCTTGGCTCGTGACCTTGGCGGACGCGCCGCAGCCCAGCGTGTAGACGCTGAGCGCGAGCGTCGCGCGGCGCGCGACGTTCACGTGCGACGGCTGGTGCGACGTGCGCACGGGCGGCAGGCAGAGCTCCCGGCTGTAGAGCGCGCGCAGGCCCTCGGGCTGCATGGCGCTCGCGTAGGCCGCGGCCAGGCCGTCGGCGACCGCGGCGGTGACGCCGGTCATGGAGAAGGCGTTGAAGCAAGCGCGGAAGTTGGCGCCGACGCCGCCCGCGGCCGTCCAGGTCGCGTAGGCCGGCCCTTTTTCGGCCAAGCACGAGCTGACCGGCGCGACCGTGCCGAACGACAGCACCCTGACGGCGACGGCGCCGCCGTCGAGCGCCTCCACCTGGAGCGGCGGGGACAGCACGGCCAGCGCCGTCGGCTGGAGCAGCGCGCGGGTGACGAGGTCGGAGCGGCCGCCGCGGGTGGCCACGATGCGCTGCACGGCGGCGGCCGGCGTCGCCGAGGCAAGCTCCGCCACGGCCGCGGCCGCCTCGGCCTCCGTGAGGTGCGCGCCGCACTCCGCCCAGGTCAGCGCGGCGAGCTTCGCCGTCTCGGCGAGGTCGACGCCACAGCTGGACAGCAGCGCAAACCGGAGCCGCTCGGCGGCGTCGGCGTGCTCGGCGGAGGCAGCGCGGCAGTACTGCGTGCGGACGCGGCAGAGCGCGTCGGTCTCCATGGCGCTCGCCGCCTGGACGCACTGCGTGATGCACAGCGCGTGGCCGAGCACGACGCGCATCGCGTGCAGCGCCGTCGTCGTGGTGACCGCGAGCGCCTCCGAGTACGTGGCGGTCGCGTTGACCGTGCGCCAGTACTTGGTGATGTCGCCGACGTCCATGCCGCGGTCCTGCGCCGTGGCGATCATCTCGCCGGTCCAGTGCCGCGCGCTGCCGAACTGCGACGCGCTGCTGAAGCCGCGCGCGTAGTGGGAGTGCAGTCGCGCGTGCTTGTCGTCCTGCTGGCAGCCCATCAGCATCAGCAGGTCCGCGCAGCTGCTCTGCGGGTTGTACTTGGCGCTGCCGATGATCGCGGCGTAGAGCATGTTGGCGGCCTCGCGGCGGCCCAGCGTCAGCGCGCTGGTGTCGTCCCCCTTGGCGGACGCGGCCATCTCCTGCGCGAAGGCGCAGCTGGCGTCGAGCGCCTCGCTGTCCGAGAGGAGCTGCTGGCCCACGCCGCTGACGCCGAGGTCGCACAGCTTGGAGAGCACCGCGGGCAGCCTGCCGCACAGGCCGCTGGAAAACGCCGGCTCGAAGGCGGCCACGGTGCGCTTCAGCGACTCGTGGCTCGCGCTGGCCTGCGCGCGCAGGCCGTGCAGCCGCTCCTCCGCCGAGGCGCCGGACGTCGGCGGGGCGGAGGCGACCCAGCGCAGCAGGTCGTCGCTCGTCTTGAACATGCACGCGGGGACGTGCTGCGACAGGCGGCCGCCGGCGCTGCACAGCGCCGTGTAGTCGCGGAGCGTCTCGCTGGCCACGGCGGCGTCGAGCTGCTTCTGCACGTGCGAGTGCTGGTGCAGGACCACCGCGTGCGCGCGCAGGAACGCCGCCGAGCCGATTCGGGCGGCGTCCACGAAGTCTTCCTGAGGGGAGTCGTTGGTCACCGCGGCCGTCGACGACGTGACCACCGACGAGCGCACGACGTCGCTCGCCAGCCGGCGCAGCGCGGCGGCGTCAGGCGGGAGCGCGACGCCGCCGAGCGTGCACAGGGCCGCGCACGAGTCGGCGAACGCCGACAGCGACGTGCTCGAGGTGTGGTCCAGCTCGTCCAGGTACTCGACGTCGTCGACGGACGCCGTGACCACGCACGCGGCGACGAGCGACGAGGCCAGCCGCGCGAGCGAGGCCGGCGCGCGCGTTTGCGAGCCGGAGGATCCCCACACGGCGGCCATCGTGGCCGCGCGCGCGTGCGGGTTCAGCAGGGAGTAGGAGCCGTTGCGCTTGATCTCGGCCGAGACGTCCGCCACCTGCTGCCACTTGTGCTCCGGCGTGGCGCGCGACAGCGCCCGCTGGTACACCGCGCCAAACTGGCCGACCCACGGGTTGCCGCCGGACAGCGAGCTGCCGTAGCCCGCCGAGGCGCCGACCGCGGCGTTGGGGATCGCGAGAGTGGTCATGCCGATGCCGTACGGCGACGTCGGCGTGGAGTCCAGCGCGCACATCAGCGTTGACGCCGCGTGCACGGCGCCCTGCTGCGCGTCCATCGCGCAGACCTCGTGGGCCACCTCGGGCAGCAGCAGCGAGCTCTGCCAGTGCACGAAGTTGGTCGCGACGTCCGGCGCGGCCACGGCAGAGCCGGCGCCCTGCTCCAGCGCCAGCGCCTCCCGCGCCGAGCTGCAGAACCGCGTGACGTTGCTCGACTCGGAGGCTGCCTCCGTGGCGAGCACGTAGTCCTGCGTGGCCTGCTTGCACACCCCGGCGCGCACGGCCACGCCCAGCCCCGGCAGCGCGTTCATGGCGGACAGCACGGTGCCGGCCAGCGCCGCGTCGCCGCCGCGCGCCCAAGACGAGCCGCTCTGCGCCTTCACCAGCTCGCGCAGGCACGCCGTGTTGGCCGTCCACTGCACGCCGCCGTCGGCCGCCGCGTGGGTCGGCGGCACGAGCGGCTTGCAGATGTCGCTGCGCAGCACGCTCTCGTAGCGGCCAAAAACGCCGCCGCCGAGGAAGCGGGCCACCGCCGCGGCGTTGGTCGGCGCGTGGCGGCTGGCCGGCGTGTCGTGCACGCCGAACAGCTGCGCGAGCTGCTGGTTGCAGCCCGCCCCCAGCCAGCTGGCGCTGGTGCTCACGCAGGCGCCCTGCGTGCGCACGTTGTGCGTGAGGCTGTGCTGGAGGCCGGCCACGACGGTGGACGACCACGGGCTGTCGCGCGTGCACTTCGCCGTGCCGAGCACGGCCATGCCGCCGTAGGAGTGCGTCGCGCGGAAGAAGTCGCCGCGGGGCATGACCGCGCCGCTGGCGCTGAGCAGCGCGGCGTCCGGCAGCTCGTCCTGCGTCTCCGGCCCGCGGTTCGTGGTGGTCGCCGTGGCCCGGGGCACCGGCGTGCCGCGGGCCGCCGCCGTGAGGGAAGCGACCGCGAGGATCCGCGGGTCCGGCGCGGGCAGATCCATGGCGCAGGGCGACAGGAACCTCGACAGCACGCAGCCGTCGCCGTTGCTCTCGTGCCGCTGCAGCGGGATCGCGGCGAAGCACTCCGCGGCCGTCAGGCTGGCCGCGCCGCGGTCCGGGCAGCACGACGGCCGCACGCAGGCGAGCGCGCAGATGCGCGTCTGGTCGCCGTCCTGCTGCGCCGCCACCACGCAGGCGTCGCTGCGGTTGTCCGCCTTGGCGCCGCACAGCGCGTCGGACCGGTACCGGTCCGACAGCGAGCCGCCGCCGGCGAAGCCGCCCAGGACGGCGTAGCGCGACAGGTCGGCGACGTTGTCGGCCGCGCGCTGCCAGTCGCCGCCCTCGGGCGCGAAGCTGAACATGCGCAGCACGGTCGCGGCCCAGCCGCCGCCGCCGCCGCCGCTCCTGCCCATCGCGGCCATGTCGGGGCGCAGCGTCGCGGCGCAGATGGTGGCGGCGAACACCGGCATTATCATGCCGTTGCTGTAGCTGCTCAGCACCGCGTTGGCCAGCGGCGTCAGATGCTCCGTGTCGACGTCGATGTCGCACGTCAGGCCGCTGAGCTGGCTGTCCGGCTCGGCCCACAGCGTCTCGCTGCGGGATTTCTTGCGCGTCGTCCGGGCGGACGGGAACACTGCGCGCAGAAGCGGCACGCCGTCGACCTCGCACGGCAGGCCGACAAACTTCGCGGTGTCGTCGTCGAGCGGGACCATCAGGTTGAGCTGGCCGGCGTGCTGCCAGGTCACCACCGGCGGGTCCTTCGGGGTGCTGCAGGTGAAGCTCGTCGTGGCCTGCGAGAAGCAGAAGTCGATCGCCGGCATCGCGGACGCCGTGGCGAAGCTGGGCGCGAGGTGCAGCTGCTCGGTCTCGGCGGTGAACATGGTGCAGAGCAGCCGGCGCACGTCGCGACAGACGCCGCCGCTCCTGCCCGCGCAGGCCTGCAGCGCGCTGCGCAGCGCCGGCGACAGCGACGCGCAGTCCGCCGGGGAGAGCGTCTGCTCTGCGCTGCGCTTGCGGCCGGCGCCGCGCTTCTTGCGCAGCGTCTCGTACTGCTGCTGCAGGGCCGCGATCGTGTAGGTGTTGCCGCGCTCCGCGACCGCGACCACGGCCAGGCCGGCGCACTGCGCGGCCTCGAGCGACTCGCTCGAGACCAGCGCGTGCACGCGCCGCATGGCCAGGAAGGCCAGCGCCTCGCGGTCGGACGAGGAGACGGCCACCGAGGTTGTCACGCCGCTGACAAAGTACTCCTCGAGCGTCGCGATGTCGCGGCACTCCGTCGTCGAGTTCCGCGCCTGCGAGGCCGCAAAGATGCTGTTGAGGTTGCGCGCGGCAAAACCCATGGCGACGGCCGCGCGCGGCGCGACCAGCTCGGCGGCGCGGCAGGCCTCGCGCAGGTGCACCGCGGCGCTCTGCAGAGCCTCGCCGTAGACCCCGCAGACGTCAAACAGGGACTGCGAGTCGCCGGCCGCGCCGAGCGGCGTGGCGGCCACGTCGGCGACCGTCCGCGCGCAGGCGAGGGCGCTGCTGAGCGCGCGCGCGCGCGCCGCGAGGCCCTCGAGGTCCTGCGCTGCGGCTTGGCCGCGCACGTGGCAGACGCCGGCGATGCCGGCGTCGTCGGCCGTCTGCAGGAAGCGGTCCACCTCCTCGGACAGCGACGAGAGCGCGCCGAGCTTGAACGTCGACGCCGCGCCGGCGCCGAGCCGCCGCGCGGCGGCCGCCTGCGCGACGACGTGGGCCTTCACGGCGCGCCACGGTCCGCTCATGCGGGCGCTGCCGGGCGTCGCGCACACGTCGGCGTCTCGCAGCACGTTGTGGCCCAGCTGCAGCGCACCGTCGATCAGCGCGGAAAACACGGCGGCGATGTGCTCGTGGAGCGGCTCGCCCGACAGCGAGCCGGTGGAGCGCAGCGCGTCGATCTCGCCGTCCAGAGCGCGCAGCTGCGCGGAGCACGTGACCAGCACGGCATCGTCCGCGGCGACGGCCTCGACGCGGTCGGCGTACTCCGCCACGGCCGCGCTCTCTTCCACGATCTCGCGGGACAGCTGCCCCACGCCGGCGACCAGCCCGCCCCCCAGCATGCGCTGCGCGATGGAGATCTTCTCGATCGCTGCCGCGTCGATGGTGGACGCCGCCGTCGCCGCGACGTAGACCTTGGCCATCAGCTGCGTGTACCGCTCGGACAGCGCGGCGTAGCTCACGCTGCTGCTCTCGTACAGCGACGCGCCGTCGACGCGCCAGTCCGACCGGTCGGTCCACGGGCTCATCATGGAGGTCTGGTAGCACGCGCGCGAGGGCGCGGCGCTGTCAAACTCGGCGGCCGACGAGTGCGCCAGTGCGGAGACCATCTGCGGCGGCACCGTCAGCTGCGCGAGCATCAGCAGCAGCGGCGAGTCGGCGCAGACTGTCGAGGCGTCGGGCAGCGACAGCGGCGCCGCCAGCGCGCCCAGGGCCGGCAGGCAGCCGGCCGCCGCCTCGCGCCGGCTGGCGCCCAGCTTGCCCCAGAGCGCGGCGATCTGCGGGTGCGCCGAGCTCGCGGAGCTCGCGGACTGCCCGAGCAGGTAGGACACGCCCACGCCCTCGGCGCCGGCGCGGCGCGCCTGCGCGGCGGTCAGGCTGTGCTGCGCCGCCGACTCGACGGGGTACGCCCAGCGCTTGGCCCAGGCGCTGCTGCCGGCGGCGTTGGTCAGCTCCGCGGAGACGGCGAAGCGCGGGGCGCCGCCGATGCACGCAGACTGCGCGACAACGCGGTCGACCATGTAGAGCGCGGCCGCGGCCGCGGCCGCGCTGCTCGCCATGTCGCCCGGCGGCACCGCCGCGATGTGCTTCCCCAGCCTGCGCAGCTGCTCGGCGGACTGGCGCACCAGCGCGAAGTCGGCCCCGATCTGCGCCGGCCGCAGCGCGAGCGGCGTGCCGCCCGCGCTCATGTCGGCGACCGCTTCGCAGGCTGCGGCCGCCACGGCCGTGATCACCTGCGCGGTGCCCTGCTTGGCGGCCGCGCACGGGAACGAGCGGTCGACGGCGTGGCCGTCGACCACGGCAGAGGGCGAGGAGCCCCCGGCAGCCGAGAAGCTGCACGGCCGCGCGCCGCCGCGGTCGCAGGACGCCACGAAGGCCGGCATCACGCACAGCACCGGCGGCATGCCGTCCGAGCGGCCGCGCGCGCCGCCCGAGTGCCGGTCGGCGCTGCGCACGCCGCGCATCAGGACGCAGCCGGCGCGCAGCGTGGCCAGCGTGTCCATCAGCGCCGCCACGCCCCGCGTGGGCGGCGCGTCCAGCGCGGCCAGCGCGGCGGAGACCGTCTGCACGGCAACCGTCGCGGCCTTCTCCGCCAGCGCCCAGTTGTCGTGCTCCGTCTGGTGCGCGCGCATCAGCCCCGGGCCCACGCAGGACTCGCGCTCGAGGTGGCTGACCACTGTGGTGTGCGCCAGGTAGTGGGCCTTGGCGACCGCGAAGGGGCTGCCGCTGCGCGCGCCGACGGCGTTGAGCAGCGAGGCAGAGAGCTCTTCCTTCTCGACCGCGGCCATCATCGTCGCGACGCTCTGCGCGGCGCTCTCCAGCGGCTGGCCGCTGAACAGGTCGTGCGCCAGCAGCATCTCGGCGCCGAGCTCGTAGCCCGCCGGCGCGCTGTCCGCGACGGCAGCGACGGCCGCGGTGTGTGCATCCAGGAAGGCGCGCGCGAGCGTGCCGTCGCCGGAGGAGTCCGCGGAGCACATCTCGACGTAGAAGGGATTGTCCTCGCTGTTGTGCGGGTGCAGCAGCGCGGTGCGGCCGACCTGCATGCCCAGCGCGTTGACCATGTCGTCGGCCAGCGCGAGGTACTGCGCCGCAGAGCCCAGCGTGCCCGCGTCCAGCTGCCGGTAGGCGTCCTGCACGCGGCTGCCGAGGCCGGTGGCCTCCAGCGTCTGCGTGGAGCCGCGCGGCCCCCAGAGGAGCGTGCCCCAGCTGCTCGAGCCTTCGCCGTAGCTCGTGTCCAGGCTGTACAGGTTGCAGATCGAGTCGGCGACGTCGGCCAGGTCCGGGCTCAGCGCCTTCAGCGACTTGGGGTTCATCAGCGCAGCGTGGAGGCTCGGGATGAGGCTGCGAACCAGCAGCTCCGCGCTCAGGGCGCCGCCGCGCGACATGTCGACGTTGACGGCGCGGGTCGCCAGCGGGGCGGCGTTCTGCGCGCAGTACGTGCACGACACGGGGCTGTCCCGCAGCTGGCTCCAGACGGTCTTGGCGACGGCAACCGTGGCCGTCGTCCAGTGAAGAGCGTCCTTGCTGCCGTCCATGTAGCCGAGGCACATGCGCGCGCACGGCCGCGGGATGGAAGCGCGCACAAAGTTTTCCGCGGCCCGCGGGAACCTCCGCGCGGCCATCTCCTGGCGCACTCGCGTCGCGCAGTCGAGCGCCGCGCTGTCCATCGCGCAGCACGGCGACGTCGCGCACGCCACGACCACGTCGCCGCAGCGTTCGACCACCTGCTGGTAGGCCGCGGAAGGCGACCGGCCGCTGTAGTCGACGCGCGGCGCCGGCGACGCGCGGAGCGGCATGACCGCGGCCGAGATGTCCGTGGCGCAGACGAGCGCGGGGCAGCCGTAGGTCGTGCCCATGCGGAAGGCGCCGTCCCAGTTGCCCCGCCGGAACGTCGCGACCGGCGCGCTGGCCGCCGGACGGCCGCCGCCGCGGAACACCGCGCCGAGGATGCAGCCCTCCACAGCCTCGACGGCGTCCGCCACGCCGCTGGCCGCGACGGGGCTGAAGGCGAACACGTCCGCGTCGGTCTGGCGGCCGAGCGCCTGCAGCAGCGCCGGCTGCAGCAGGTGCAGCGCCGCGTCGGCCACGGCGCTGCTGGCCGGGTGCGACTGCAGCGCGTGCACCCAGGCGTGGTCGTCCGCCGCGCGGACGCCGTCGCTGCTGGCGCCCAGCAGCTGGGCCAGCACGGAGCCGCAGCAGATCCCGTCAGCGGCGCCGGCCGCCACGAGCTCGTGGCGAGGAGCCGCGCGCAGCTGCGCCGGGCACGGCGACAGCGTCTCGATCTCGCCGTACGGGTGCACGACGTAAGACCCGAAGCTGGCCTCCTGGGAGGCCACGGTCAGCGAGCCGAGCTGCACGCTGCGCCAGTGGTGCGCGGTGACGTCGGCCGCCGACGCCGCCTGCTGCACGCCAACCTGCGCCGCGAAGCGCGCGTCCGCCGGCGCCTCGATGGAGCACGGCGCTGCGCCGAAGCAGCTGACGCGCCTGACCGCCACGGCCGCGCCGTGCACTGCCAGCAAGTCCTCAAGCGCCGCGGAGGCGGCCGAGTGCGCCGAGAAGCCGAGGAAGCGCGGGAGCATCTCCGGCGCGCTTTGCCTGACGCAGCACGCAAGCGCCTCCTCCATCGGCCGCTGCGAGACCGGCGCCGCGACCGCGGCTGCCTGGGTCGCGAGGTACTCGAAGCCGAAGTTGACCAGGAAGGTGCACAGGCCGACGTTCTCCAGCGCCTCCGCGCCCAGTGCGGCGCCGTGGCTGTGCTCCACCGCGCGGCGGGTGCCGAGCGACATCATCGAGCCACTGAGCGTCGCCAGCGCGCACTCCGCGCCGGTCTCAAACGTCAGCTCTTCGCTGCGGCTCTGCTCGCAGCCGACGCGGAAGTTCGCGCCGACGTGCATGTTCTTGTTGGCCCGCGTGAACGGGCCGCCGTGCTCCGGCGCAACGGCGTCCACGTCGGACCAGGGCGCGCCGCTCTGCTTGCGCAGCATCGACACGTTGCCGCGCACGAGCAGCCCCTGCGCCAGGAGCTCGCCAAACTCCGAGTAGCACTGCCGCCACGACCAGGCCGGCCCGCGCCCCGCCGCGCGGCGCGCGCCGTCTGTCGCGTCGAGCACGCTGCCCACCGCGCCGGCGTGCCTGGCCGAGCGGCGGTGGTTGGCGTAGAAGAGCTCGTGCACGGGCTCGTCCGGCGCGGCGCTGCGGTCGGGGTTGAGGCCCACGGCGCTGGCGGCCTCGTCGCACAGGAACGAGAAGCGCACGGCCGTCAGCTGGGCCGCGGGCAGGCCAGCGCTGCGCAGCAGCTTCGCGGAGCCGGCCACGGCGCCGGTCGCGTCGTACCACAGCCCGTTGGCCAGCAGCTGGAAGTCCCGCGCCATCTCCTTGCAGCGCGCGTGCGGCTCCCCGCGCAGCCCGGTGCGGAAATGCATGCCGGCGAGCAGCGCCTCCTGCAGCGTGTCGACCCGCGGCGCCTCCGGGGAGTCGAAGCAGAGCTCGCGCGCGCTCACAGAGTGCGGCCAGAAGTCGGCGTTCCTCGCGCGCGGGTCCGTCGGCGCGATCGCTGCAATGGCGCTGGCCGCCGCGAAGCCCACGGCCGCCACGACGCTCGCGCGGCCGGACGGCGCCGGGCCGTTGGCCATGGTGTGGCCGCTCGACAGGTGCGCGGCCGCGGTGGGCACCAGCCGCGCTTCGGGCTGCAGCAGCGCGTGGTCCCGCAGCTTCGTCGAGACCGTCGCGTGCGACGGGCCGTCGCCCAGCCGCGCGACGGCGTCGTCAAAGAACAGCGGCCCGGCCGACGCCCAGTCTACCGCCGTGCCGCCGGGCAGCAGCAGCGCGCGCGCGCCGCTGCCGGCGACGTAGCCCGCTGCCAGCGCGGCGCCCTTCGGCACCTCGACCGCCTCCGCGGCGATCGCAGACTCAAGGGCGCGCTTGGTCTGCGCGGCGGCGGCGAAGTGGCCGCATAGCGTCTTACAGCAGGCCTTGACGCCGTGGCCGCAGCCGTCGTGCGTGCACTTGAGCAGCGCATCCGCGCAGCCCTGCAGCGACTTGGCGCTGCTGGCAGCGAAGCTCGCGACGAGCGACGCCGCCTGGCGCCGCGCGTGCTCCACGCTCGCGAGCTGGCGCCGCTCCTGCGCCGCGGCCGCGCTGAGGCACGACAGCTCGCCGCGCACGGCGGCCGCCCACCTGTCGC
>Ga0209709_10000852_pt1 | contig 28735 bp, 48 predicted proteins | sample ArcticOcean_MG_C_2_FD_187435 | JGI IMG/M metagenome (GOLD analysis project Ga0209709, IMG submission 187435) | Marine microbial communities from western Arctic Ocean - ArcticOcean_MG_CB4_136 (SPAdes) (version 2) | ecosystem: Environmental > Aquatic > Marine > Oceanic | place: Arctic Ocean... | reverse complement strand
AATAAAAACGCATGTAATCAGGTTAATTAGCACAAGAAAAGTGCGAAAAAGAGCTACTGTATCAGCATCTCTTTGTGTACCTACTTTTGCACCTAGGCTTTTAGCCCATAACACCCATAGTCTCATATAGGAATACCGAGATCATTGATATTGCATCTTAGATCTGGATTCTTTCGGTCATACTTAGTCGCATCTCGATGTGTTTTGGTCTTACCGTGTTGCGGAGTTTTCTTTCTTATTTTAAATCTCATTTTAGCCATCGTGGTAAAGGCTGTAAGCCTGCTTTTCTTTGCTTTTGTTTACAGCGGATTGTTCCAGCTGCTTTCTTTTTGCGAAGTTTGTCTGACCTCTTAGTAAAATGTTGACGTTCTCGTACCTCTTGGAGCTTTCCAGTATCATCTACTTTTCTTTTCCACTTGCGAAGTGCTTGGTCGAAACGACCTCTGTCAACGGTTACTGATGTCAATTTAGGTGTGCCTCATTATCTTGTTTTGTTATATTTCTCATAAGTCTCCCTAAATCATTGGCTATGCCTAGTTGATTATCGAGTGTGACTTGAATAAACTTGACCACCCACGCTAAATCGAGGATACATTGCGGGTCGTCTGTGTTGATTCCTTTTTTCTGTAATTCTGTTATAAGCAAGACTGAAAGTTCCTCATTTAATTCCTTGCTTCTTTTCATTGTTGTATAATATTCGCCTGTGAATTCCAGTACATTGTCTTTCATTGGTTTCATGGTTATTATCTCCGAGTAGAGTCGAAACTCCACCCCTTTTGGCGTAATCGCCTTACTCTCCCCTTGACCGCATCTTCACTACGATTTAGTAGTGCAGCTATTTCTCGCACTGAGTGCATTCCATAGTCTCTTTTTAGAAGTAAGTCCTCTTTCTCTGTCCAGCGGGGATTTTTTAACTTATTTCTCATCTATTTCTCATTTACCTATATTATAACAGAGAAACACTTTTAATGTCAAGAACTATTTTCTATTAAGTGGAAATTAATTCTTGACATTGGTTGCATTTTTTGCTATAATTACATCTTAGGAGAAAAAATATGGCAAATGAAATCGAATTTTTAATGTATATGATGGTTCTTATGGGCTGTGCGTATACATCATACCAAATAGGCATCTCAACAGGAGTGCATGATACAATAAGCTTTTTTCACGAAGAGGGCATTATAAAATTAGATGATGAGGACTAAAAATTTAGTTCTTGACAGGAGTTAAATTTTTTAGTATAATATAAGAATGAAAAGTTCAGTTTTTAACTGGACTTATTCAAGTACTACTATCAGTAGGGGGCGGGATTGAAAATGTGCTCACTTCTTTGCAATGAAGATGAGAATTAGTCAGCACATGGGAATTTTTAATAACTGAGATGCCGAAAGGGTCTCAAAGCGTCATCCGAAAGGGGGACACAGGAGAATATAATGGTAATACAAGTACCAACAATACACGACCTTCAAAGGTCATGGATTGGAGCAGATCGTTTTTTCGAGAGGTTCGCTTCAATGCCTACATACGAAGATAATTCGTATCCACGTTTTAACGTAACAAAGAGCGGAGAGAACTATCAAATAGAGATAGCTCTTGCGGGTTACAAGAAAGAGAATATAGCGATTGAAAGAATCGAAGGTAGACTCGAAATACGTGGAGAAAAGAATCTAAAAGATGTGGCAGACGAGTCATATCTACACAGGGGGATAACAAGAAAAGCCTTCAAAAGAGCATTCACTATATCAGAAGATGTAGTAGTAGATAAAGCCTCTTTTGTTGACGGAATTTTAACTGTCGACCTTCATGTAGAGATACCAGAAGAAAAAAGACCAAAAAATATAGATATCGATTAACGGAGGCGTATAAACGCCTAGACACACAGGAGAAAATAAGTGTTACATAGAATTACAAGTGGTGATTCTTTGAAAACGTTGAGACTTATTAGACGCAACTTAGGGTTGTCCTTATACTTATTACCAGCAGTAATAGGGCTATACGGATTCCTCTCATTTGTGGCTTATACTAGTTAAGATAACTAGGTCTTTTATAGTTATAAACTTATGATAACAATAACAGAATTAGCAAAGAAAATCATTACAGAAAGGCTAGGGAAGGATTTCCTTCGCCTTTCTCTTTCTGGTGGCGGTTGCAATGGTTATCAATATAACTGGGATATCGCAACAACAACAAATCCAGATGATCACGTATTTGACAATGCTATAGTTATAGATACTAATAGTATGGGTTTTCTTATGGGAACTATAATAGACTGGAAAGAGACATTAGTAGAAACAGGGTTTGAAATACATAACCCAAATGAACAGAGTGCCTGTGGATGCGGCACCTCAGTAGGATTTAACACATGACACCAAGTAAAGATTGTATAGATATGGTAAAACATTTTGAGGGTTTCAAAGCCGTCGCTTATCTATGCCCAGCAAACGTATGGACTATAGGATATGGTCGTACAAAAAATGTAAAAGAAGGGGATATAACTTCTATGCCCCAAGCAACAAGAGATTTAGAAGAAGAATTAATAGAGTTCGGAGAGCAAGTACTAAGTGTAGTTGACGTAGAACTCTCACAAAATGAGTTTGATGCATTGGCATCATGGACTTATAACTTAGGAGTAGGAAACTTACAAAGTAGTACACTTCTGAAAAAATTAAACGCAGGAGATAACGACTCCGTTCCGTCAGAAATGCTCAGATGGAACAAAGCGGCAGGTAGAGTGCTTGCAGGTTTAACAACACGTAGACAAGCAGAGGCAGACCTGTGGGAAAAAGGATAGTAGCTAAACTAAAAGCTTTTTGGCTTTGGTTAGTATCTAAGTTCTTTCCTAGATATACACTAAAGGTTAGTTATAATGACACTTGGGGCGACTCAGATGACCAAGAGTATATAGTAAAGAAGTTTTACAAGAAAACCCCTAAATTTTTAAAGTTTAAAACACATGAGGGAGACCTCGTAGAGATTAGTGGAGCGGAAGGGCTTAACTGGAGAGTAGAAGAATTATGAATCAATTTTTAATAGGAATGCTAGTACTACTAGGCTTAGCCTGTTGGTGGTTATATGGAGAAAATCAAACTCTTACTACTAATAACATGCTCTTAGAAGGTGCCGTAGCAACTCAGAAAGAAGCAATAGAGTCTTTACAACAAGACTTTACTTTGCAAACAGATGCTTTACAAGCTCAAACTGTAGCAAGTCAAGCAGCCCAGAGAGAACTTAATAGGTACTCTAACTTTATAAAGAATTACAAATTAGCAGCAAAGATACTGGAAGACCCAGTAGAAATGCAAAGGAAAATAAATAATGGAACAAAACATATATTCGAGGACATCGAAAAACTTACTGATACTGTTGATAATCTCGATGATGGTCTCCAGTTGCAGTCTGCTGGGCGGTAAAACCAAACAAGTAGAAGTAGTTACTAAAGCACTAGAACGAGTAATCGTTCAACCTGTTATGCCTAGAGAGATAGACTTAACAGACCCAAAGTGGTTCGCAGTAACAGCAGCTAACTTAGACCAGTTTTTAGCAGAAATAACAGAACAAGAAGGCGAAATAATATTTCTAGCCATGTCAGTTCCTGATTACGAAGTAATGGCAGGTAATATGCAAGAACTAAAACGATACATTACTGAGATGAAAGATGTAGTAGTGTATTATCGAAAAGTAACTATGCCACCTAAAAAGGAGAAATCAAATGGCTGATACCCAACAAACATATAAAATAGAAATTACAGTAGAGTGCGATCCTGAAAAGGATGGGCACCCCCGCGATTGGCTTGATAAGGCTCTTAAAAAAGGGAGCTTCAAGCGCAAGACAATAACGATATACGGAACAGATATAACACCTCTGGACAAAGAAGATCCCGCACATAAGTGGATTAAAGACTTTAAATGACCACAGGTAACAAAACATTGGTTAATAACTTAACCAAGGGTGTTGCAATTTTGGAGAAACAACTCAAAGTATGCAACAATATAAGTGAGATAACTAGATTAGAACTAGAGATCGAGGATTTGCAAGAGCAAATCGAAGGAGCAAAAAATGGAACAAGTAAAAGCATGGGTAGCATGGGCTAAGGCAAGAGTTTCAGAACGAACATCATGGGACGGAGCAGTAATTATTATAGGCTCTCTAATGGTAATTTGTTTTGGGGGCTTAGCAAAAATCGCAGCTTTTGTAGGTTTGGCTTATGGAATATGGACCTGCTATAAGGCGGAGACATAGAGCATGGCACAACCTAGCGAACAATTCAGCGGAGACATGAGCCGCAATGAGGTTGAGATAGACCTTAATAAATTCATGGCAATGGTATCTGAGATTGGAGCATTAAAAGCTACAATCATGGAATTGGAGAATGAGAAAGAGCCCGATAATCCTTGGCAAAAAGTCATATGGTTCTCTCAAATGATAGACGCTTGGAGACTATTTCCAAGAGCCTTTTTAAGTATATATATGATATTATTATATAAATGTACTCTTTGGTTCATGGCACTACCTGCACCATCATTTGAACAATCAGGGTTGATTTCGATAGTAGTAGGAGCAGGCGCAGCTTGGTTCGGACTCTACGCTGGAACAGCAAAGGATAAGATTAATAGTAAATAACCCTTCAACTACGCCACCGCGCAGAGTATAAGGAGGTGATCTTATCTTACAGAAAACACTCTGATTTGTTGAAGCATTCAAATTATAGCAGCCCCTACGTTGGGGGCTGTTCCCACCTTTCCCCAAAATACTTCTTGACTTATAAACTTAAATCTAGTATAATACTACTATGAATATATTTATCTTAGATAATAACATAGATAAATGTGCCGAGTACCATGTAGACAAACATGTTGTAAAAATGCCTCTCGAGGCAGCACAGATGTTGTGTACGAACCACTGGATTAACAAGTACTTAGGTCATATACCGAGAAAATTAAAATCACATGAATGGCAAGTTATTAAAGAAGCAAAGACTAACAAGGTTAGGGACTTCCCTTATCTGCCTACTATGTATAATCACCCCTGTACTATATGGGCAAGACAATCACTCGACAACTACGAGTGGTTATATTGCTATGCGCTCGCACTTAATGACGAGTATGGATATAGATATGGAAAATCACATAAATCCGTGCAGGAAGTGGTACTTCGATTACCAGACCCCGTACAACTACCTAGGACTGGACTTACACAGTTTGTTATGGCAATGCCCGATAATCTTAAATCAGAGAATCCCGTACAGTCATATCGCCAGTTCTACCATAAAGACAAAGCAACCTTTGCAAGTTGGAAGGGTAGAAACAAGCCAGACTGGTGGCTAGAAGAGGAAGCTGACTATGAGAACCGTATTACAAGATAAACCTTTAATAACAGTATGTTTTCCTAGTACATTTACTATGGAACAGAGAGACTTATGGGTAGCAAAATATTACAAGAAATCAGGGAGATTACATTGAGCACAGAAAATATAATAGAATTGGACAACTGCTATAAAGGGTTGTTTTGGGACTTAGAAACAAAACAGTTTCTAAGATGGAATGAATTTAACAATAAAGAGGATTAAATTGAGCAAAATAGATGACTACGCAAAGTTCGTGGACACAACAACAAGTAAAGAATCGAAAAGCTTCCTAGCATTCATTGACAGCACTTCTAGATTAGAAGCCTGTAATGATATTAACGTAGCAAGAGCTCTAACTTCAGCTATCGGAATGTTAGCAGAAAGTGGAGAGTACACAGAGATACTAAAGAAGGTCGTATTTCAAGGAAAAGAATTTAATGAGGGCGAACGCTTTCATATGAAAAGAGAACTCGGTGACATATTATGGTACTGGGTACAAGGTTGTTTAGCACTAGGCTATACACCCGACGAAGTGATGGACGAAAACATCAATAAGTTAGAAGCTAGATACCCAAATGGGTTTGAAGTAGCAAGATCAGAGCATAGAGAAGCGGGGGATATATAATGTTACATGACATATTTTTATTACCTATAACTGTAGGGCAGTATCTGCTTAGTGTTATACTATGGTATCTAATATTTAGTTTCATTATTCAATCTGACAGGTACTATGATACTAAAGATTGGTTAGAGGAAAAGTATGCAGACTATAAGGAGAAAAAGAATGCAAAAAGCTAAACCTGAGTACAAGTTTCACGAAGATCACGTACTCAAAGTAGTGAAAGCCTATATAGATGAAACCTATAAAGAACATTATAGTAAAGGAAACATACAGAGTACAGAAGTGATATTTGATGCAGAGCATGGCGAAGGCTTTTGCATAGGAAACATACTTAAATACGCACAGAGATATGGAAAGAAGGACGGCAGAAACGATGCTGACCTTTATAAAATAGTACACTATGCAATAATGCTACTCGGTATGAAAGAAGAAAAGGAGATAAGAGACTTCAGAGACTTTGAGTTACAAATGTCAATGGATATGGATTAATGGCAAAAAGAGGGATTAGAGCAAAAAGTTACGAAGATTTAAGTGCTGTAAATATCAGAAGGGTACTCACAGCACTCGAAGAAGGAGCTACCAAGAAGGTAGCGTGTGAGATGTTGCGTATTAGTTATAATACGACACGATTAAACAACATCATAGAAGAATTCGATGTAGAACAAGCCAGAATAGCCGATAGAAAGGCAAGAAACAAAGGAAAGATGGCACAAAGACACGAAATTCAGAGGGCAATAACTGATTATATAGAAGGAGATAATATAACAGATATTGCAAAGAACCTATATAGGTCATCCTCTTTTGTCAAAGGAATTATTGACAGAGTAGGTGTACCTAGACGCCCCGTAGGAGACGAAAAAGCATCAGAGGTAATGTTACCAGATGCTTGTATTAAAGAGGAATTCCATGAAGGAGAAATCGCATGGAGTTCTAAATATCATATGCCATGTGTTGTAGGTAAAGAGTACACACTCGAATACCAAGAATCCATGCCAGGCTTAGGTAATATAAATTACGAAGCCAAGTATGGTTGTAAGCTATATAGCATATATTGCTATAATTTATACGCATATGATGAATCAATTAAGACTATAGGCTGGTGGAGTGGAAGAAAGAAGCTAGGCTTCTCCTCTCATCAATTAGCCCACAGTCTAGGAAGTCTCGAGCACTTACAACAGTATGGAGTAACGTTCGAGTAATGAGGAGAATAGATGGAACTACTATACATGTATGGCATATTTGCCATATCAGGAGCGTTGACAACTTTAGTTACGGTTTGGTACCCTGCTTATCAAATAGCAAAGTACATGGAGCCAGATAACTTGGTAGTTGTTCACAAAAAGATGTACTATGCATTATGCTTTGCTTTTTCAATAGTATTAGCACCAGCATTAATTATAATAGTACTAAACACAGAGGCATTTACAAAACAGTTTGTAATGTCAATACTAGGAAAAGAAACATGAACCAAGAATTAAGAGATGCCTTGACTCTAAAGTACCAAGGCGATGTAGCTGCAGCAAAAGCAAACATTAAAGTGTACCTAAATCACCCTGTAGGTATCGGAGAACACCCCGATATAGTAGCAGCAATTGATGACCAAATTAGTCTAGCGGCAGCAGCTGATGAGAAGTTAAACTTCTTAACCAATGAGATTGGTTGGTAACCATATACCAACTAAAAAATTATTCTTGACTAATGGTTTAATTTTTAGTATAATATAAATATGGAAAATGATACTGACGATAAACACGGTACCCCTAACACCCCACACGAACGTGAGATACGGGAATTGAATCGTAAAATATATGGACTGTATCAAAAAGTAGAAATTTTAATGAAGGAGAACCATGAACTGTCCAAACTGCAGCAGCATAAACATCAATCAGAGAGCTGATATAATACAATATGATGTTATGGAACTAAGATCCATAGCTGTAATAGTACCTGTAATGACTTGCAAAGACTGTGGAGACAAATGGACAGACGACAGAGCCGAAGATGCAAAATGGAGAGCATCGCACTAATTAGTTCTTGACTTTATTACTTTTATCCTTCATAATAACATTATGGGAGATAGATTTTATCAACAACAACTCGAGGCAACAGGGTCTTACCCAGGCTTTCGAGGTACAAAACGGAGAAGAAAAATGGCTTGGACAGACGAATCAAAAGCACAAGCGGTTGAATTATACACAGAACAGTCACCTACACCAGAAACAAGTATGGAAGTAGTCAAAGATATAGCTGAACAGTTAGGCGAGAGCCCAAATGGAGTCAGAATGATTTTAACAAGGGCTGGAGTATATGTCAAAAAGAACCCCTCAAGTGGTGGTTCTACAGGCGGAAGTACTGGCGGTGGCAGGGTAAGTAAGGATGCGATGCATCAAGAATTATCATCTGCTATTACAGATGCAGGACAGGAAGCTGATATGGATATTATCAGTAAACTATCAGGCAAAGCAGCACAGTATATCGCTGGAGTTATCAACGCAGTAAACGGTTAACCCACCTGAGATGCTAGGGGTATGAAAGTATCCCTAGTATTTTTACATTCAATTTTTATAGCATATTTCTTGAATTAAACATACTCGCTATCGTGGTTTCTTACAACTAAAACAAAGGAACTACTCGTGAAAAGAAACGAATTTATACAACAAGTAACAGAGTGTGGTGATGCAATAATCACCTATCGAAGTACCAACTCACGAAAATTAAAGTACAATGTTTGTACTTTGGATTTCACAACCCCCTATATACAGAATAAAAGAAACCGAGCCAGACCAACAAAAGACACAGTTCTTTTATGGTGTTGGGATACGGATTCTTATCGTCTATTAAGACCTGCCAATGTAACGGTTATTACCCCACTTTCTAGCATATTGAGGAATACAAGATGGTAGACCTTTTTCAAGAACCCGAATTCTATTCCCGCATAATTCACGAGAGCGAGGATGGTTTTGAGCAGATACGCCTAGTAGTAAACACATTCTATGGAAAAGAATACTTGCACTTTAGGAAGTATTATTTAGACTTTAATGGTGAGTGGCAAGCAACAAAACAGGGAGTTTCTATGCCCTTAGATCTGACAAATTCAAGAGAAATGTTTGCTGGTCTAGTAGAATTATTATCCCTTACTGAAAATAAAGCAGAAGTATACGCACACTTTAAGGACATAATCGAAGATAGTTATTCTTAGCTACGGTCAAAATAATTCTTGACACAGAAGTTGTTTTTTGCTATAATATATAAATCGAAAAAATTATTTTTCGGTAAAATATAGGAGAAAACAATATGGCATTTGAAGCCGAATATGTAAATAACCTACTTAAAGAACTTCAAAATGGAGTTGATAAAACTGAACTGAAAAGTAAAGTTATAAATACAACCTCAACAAGAAGTGCTTTCATAGTAAGTAAAGCAAAACTATCATCACAGCAATATGGTGCAGCGCTTGAATCGCACATTAAAACTAAGTTTCAATGGGGTGGACAGACTGACAATAAGAGTGGTGACAGTACGACCCCGAAAGGGAACAGAATTGAGATAAAGTGTTCAATCGAAGATGCAAAAGGAGGATTTAACTATGTTCAAATTCGACCCTCGCATACAGTAGACTACTACCTTCTTGCGAACTACTCTATCTCGACTGATGAAGTGATACTTCTACTTTGTCCAAAAACAAAATTTATAGACCTTGTAGTTTCAACTGGTCAGTTGGCTCACGGTACTAACGATGCTTCCTTCAAATACAAGGAGTATGCGTATAGACCTAAGATGCACAGTAGAGTTGGAACTAAAGGCAGACAGCAATGGGAAGACCTCCAGCAGTGGAGAGTTTCCGAAGAGAAACTATATGGCACTTGACCAATTTTACACTAAACCTAAGATCGCAAAGAAATGTTGCGACCTTATGGATTTTGATGAGTACGACTCAATCTTAGAACCCTCAGCAGGAACGGGAGTCTTTCTAGACTTCCTTCCAAGTGAGAAAACGAATGCATTAGATATTGATCCTAAGAGGGATGGTATTAAAGAAGGAGATTTTCTTAAATATAAAGGAACAGAGTCTTTAGTCATAGGAAACCCACCTTTTGGGCGGGTTTCTTCAATGGCGATAAAATTTTTTAATCATTCAGCAACTTTTGCTGACACAATAGCCTTTATCATACCTCGTACTTTTAGACGAGTATCTATTCAAAATAAATTAGACTTAAACTTTCACTTAGTTGAGGACATCGAAATCCCAATGGGTAGTTTCGAGCCTATAAGTATGAAAGCAAAGTGTTGTTTTCAAGTATGGAAACGAAAAGATACACCAAGAGAAAAGGTAGAGTTACAAATGACTCACCCAGACTTTGAAGTGTTAAGTTATATAACTGTTAATGGGAAAGTAGCAGCTCCACTAAATGTGGACTTTGCTATAAGAGCTTATGGTGCAAATATAGGGCAAATATCATTAGATATAAATGAGCTTGCTCCAAAAAGTTGGCACTTTATTAGAAGTCCTAAAGCAGAGGATATTATTGATCATTTTGAAAACCTTGACTATTATCCCTTAGCAAGTTGGACTGCGAGGCAAGATAGTGTTGGTAAGGGAGAACTAATTCTTCTTTACAATAGAAAATACCCTTCACGCTAAATCGCAGATACCTATCAGTAAATAAAACTTGACACAGAAGTTGAAATTTGATATAATATATAAATGGAAAGTTTAACAAAGATATTAGATAAAGCGAGTGAGGGTTACTACGCAGGTGTTCCCACTCTATCAGACGAAGAGTTTGATAGGTTAGCAGAAATTGCTATGTATGCCAAAGTTGGGTCACCGAGCGGTAGAGTCCCACACGCTTTTCCCTTATATTCTTTGCAAAAATTTTTTGAGAAAGATAAGTGTCCCTTCTCTGGAGGGAGTGTCGTTGTTTCACCAAAGTTAGACGGGTCTGCAGTATCATTATTATACGTAGACGGAGTCCTAACTCAAGTCCTCACACGAGGAGATGGTAAACGTGGAATTGACATCACAGAGAAGTTTTTAAAATGGGACATCATACCCAAAAATCTGGACGTAAGTTCAAAGATTTTTCAAGTAACGGGGGAGGTAGTTGCTCCCAAATCCGTACCTAATTCGAGAAATTATGCCGCAGGTGCTTTGGCACTGAAGGACGTTTCCGAATTTCTCTCCCGCGACTTGTTTTTTATAGCCTACGGGCTTGAACCTTACCTTCATACTCACTGGACAGGTGATATGAAAATATTGAACCGCCATAACTTTTCTACAGTTGTAGACGAGGATTGGGCACAATTTCCTCAAGATGGTACGGTTTGGCGTCTCGATCATAATAATAAATTTCGGGACTTAGGATATACGGCACACCACCCAAGAGGTGCGTTTGCACTAAAAGAACAGAAGGAAGGTGTTATTACTACCCTCCTAGATGTCATATGGCAAGTAGGAAAATCAGGAGTGGTCTCACCAGTAGCGATACTAGAGCCTTGCGTTATAGGAGAGGCTACAGTTAGTAGAGCAACCTTACACAACAAAGCTTACATTGATGCACTCGGTCTTTACATTGGTTGTAGAGTTGAGGTTATCAGGTCTGGAGAAATCATCCCTAGAATTGTAGGACTTGCGGAAAAATAAATCTTGACTTTTGGTCTGGATTTTAGTATAATATATAAATGATAAAAAGAGTTAATGAAGAACCAAGCAATTGAAATTCCTGAGACATGTCCATCATGTCAGACAGACTTAGAGTTGATAACAGATCAGCTTTATTGCAACAACCCAAGTTGCCCAGCAAAGAATTCAAAGATTGTCGAAGGATTTTGCAAAACTCTCAGAATCAAAGGTCTTGGATCAAAGACCATACAAAAACTTGATCTAGAGTATATAGAAGATATATACATGTTGACACAAGAATTTATAGAGGAAAGGCTCGGTTCAGAAAAACTAGCAAGTAAGTTAGTAAATGAAATCGAATTAAGCAAGAATGCTAACCTGCAAGAACTGCTACCAGCCTTTGCCATTCCACTTTTTGGATCTACAGCTTCTCAGAAATTATGCAATACGATTAGTCACATTGATGAATTAACCGAGAAGAGATGTAGTGAAGCGGGGTTAGGTCCAAAAGTTACAACTAACATCTGTAGTTGGTATGAAACAGCATACAAAAACAGATTCTATAATTTACCTTTCACATGGAAAGCAGATATTTTCGAAGGAGTACCAGTAGTCGATATAAACGAAGTAGTTTGTATCTCAGGACGCCTGACTTCTTATAAAACGAAAGCAGAAGCTAAAACAGTGCTAGAACGATATGGTTATCGAATAAAGGACACATTAACAAAAGACGTAACTATACTGATCAATGAGAGTGGTATAGCCTCAAGTAAGACGAAGTCAGCAGAACAAAAACAAATAAAAATAATCACAAATATAAAACATTTAATTGGAGAATAAAAATGGCAGTACCAAAGTGGACAGAAGAACGAACTCAGCAGCTAACTGAATTCGTTGGTGGCGAAAGCCCCGTATCACAAGCAACAGTTGCATCAGCAGCTGATTCGCTTGAAACATCTCCTAGATCGGTAAGTTCTAAGTTAAGAAAAATGGGATTCGAGGTTGAACTCGCATCATCAGTTTCTACTAGAACTTTTTCCGAACAGGAAGAAGCAACTCTATCAGCATTTGTATCAGATAATTCTGGTAACTACACATACGCTGATATAGCCTCCGCCTTTGAGGGTGGAAAATATAGTGCGAAATCAATTCAAGGAAAGATTCTTTCTATGGAATTGACTTCTCACGTCAAACCAACTGAGAAACCTGCTTCAGTCAGAACATACACTGAATCTGAAGAAGGCACATTCTTAGAAATGGTTAGTAACGGAGCTTTCGTTGAAGACATCGCAGATGCCCTTGGCAAACCCGTTAACTCTATTAGAGGTAAAGCTCTTTCTTTCCTGAGAACAGGCGAGATAGATGCAATCCCATCTCAAAGAGAAAGCACAGCCGCATCTAAAATAGATGCACTAACTGCGCTTGGGGATATCTCTGATCATACAGTTGACCAAATTGCTGATGAAATCGGTAAAACAGTCAGAGGTGTGAAAACTATGTTGACCAGACGTGGAATCGCTTGCGCGGACTACGACGGGGCAGCAAGAAAAGAAAAAGCATCCAGCTAAATCTTTTTTAATCTAAGGCGTGGTTAAGGAAACTTGACCACGCTTTCTTTTGCATCATAATTTGGGAGAATAATGAACATAAGTTCAGCACTTATTAATAAGATAATTGTAGAACAGGACATGGAAACCTGGGGTGCTCTTGAACCTCATTATTTACCCGCAGAATACCAACCCATCTTTAGAGCAGTTGAAACTCATTTCTCGAACTTCAAAGCTCTACCCACCTTTGATGACTTAAAGCTAAGTCTGAGAGACCAGTCGATTAAAGAAAAAATCTTTGCGATTGAAACTCTTGAAGTGGACGCAGAGCCACACCATCTATTAGAATACCTAAAAAACGAATATACACACGGAGAACTCTTAAATAAAATAGAGGGCTATGTGGATAATTCTGTGTCTATGTCTAGCGCAGAAGAACATATATTAGCGTTAGAAGATATATCAGTAGATATGCGAAACAAAGTGGAGATTCAAGACTCTGAAGAGATCAATATGCAGAAGATCAACCCTCTAGAAACAGAGGAACAGTTGAAAAACTATATACCACTCGGTTTAAATACCGATTATGATTCTAAAAATCATTTTTCAAAGACCGATTTAGTACTGATCGGTGGTAGAAGAGGTAGTGGTAAATCTCTGGTATGTGCGAACATAGCAGTAAATCAGTACGAAGCTGGTAAGAGTAGTCTCTTCTTTACGATAGAGATGACCAAAGACCAGACATTTAGAAGAATGGCGGCAATTGCTACAGGTATTCCTTTGGAACGTCTGAGAAATCGTATGCTCACTCAAAAGGAATTCAAACACCTAGCCGAGTGGAATGCGGGCAGATATGAAGGTAGCGCAGGTATTTTAAGTGATTTTTATACTCATGGGGAGTATGACAAGTTTCACGAAACTTTAGTTAAACTCCCTCTGAGATTAGATAGGCAATTAGACATAGTCTATGATCCTGCCCTTACATTAGCTAAAATTAAAGCTGAGGTGGAAGTTCGTATGAACTATCTTGATATAGGGGTTGTGATTGTGGATTATATTAATCAAGTGAAAAGATCGACTCTCCCAAGTAAGGGTGGTCAATATGATTGGACAGAACAAATAGAAGTCAGTAAGACTTTGAAACAGTATGCCCAAGAACATAAGTGCTTATACGTAAGCCCTTATCAAGTTGACGCTACAGGAGAAGCAAGGTTTGCAAAAGGTATCTTAGATTCCGCAGACGCTGCTTACTCTTTAGAAACGTGGGAGCCAGGCGATAATTGTATGACTTTTGAGTGTAAGAAGATGAGGAATGGACCAATTGAGGACTTCTCTTCTCAGATAGAGTGGAGTACCCTAAAGATTGGACCACAGTCTTCCATGACACCAAAAGAAAAAGACGCAATAAGAAAAGAAATGTCTTCAGGCGAGGACGTACAGGAGTTATAAAATGGCAAGTGATAGAATAGGAGAAAGATCAGCAAATCTAGTAGCATTACCACCACATGTGTGGGAGAGCAAGCCAGCATCATGGTTGTTAGAACAACCAACTGTTGCTGAGAATATAGAGAGCATTCCTCTTAACGAACCCCTTAGGGATAACCTATTGGAAGAAGGTATGCACAACCCTATACTATGCTTACCAAACTACTGGGCAATCGCTGGAGGGCAACGTCTTAGAGCTATACATGAAATTAGAAAATCCGACACTAATTTTGATATGGATATCCGCTTGATGAAGTTTAAGAAAGCTTATCACAACTTGTATTACCTATGGGGAGATATTGACGAGAGAGATCGAATCATAGGTATTACATTTCAATTATGGGAGCTTGTATTTAAGAGTTTGTATTATGAACACAGTAAAACGGTAACGGGTACTGAAATGACATATTACGAAGATTTAGGAGAAAAGCTAAAATGGAGCCTGAACGAGAAGAAGTCGAAACAGAAATTGATAGAGGAGTAATAGCATTTTTAGAAACAATAACAGCATGGATAATAATAGGGTTCTTTATTCTATTCTTCTTTGCTCCAGTTGTAGAATTAATAATTAAAGGAACATGAACGTAGACGAAGTATTACATAAACACAAAGTAGTTTTCCGCAATCAAGGTGCGGATTACATAGTAGGTTGTTTGAATCCTCAGCATGAGGATAGTAATCCGTCTATGCGTATTGATAAAATTACTGGCATATTCAACTGTTTTGCCTGCGGTTTCAAAGGAAATATCTTTAAGTACTTTGACGCCCCAGTTAGCCACCTTGAGGTTAAAAGAAATAAGATAAAGAAAAGAATTGAAGAAGTAAGGGCACAGAATATAGGGCTTATACCCCCAGTTGATATAATGCCATACGTAGGTAATTTTAGAAATATAAAACCTAAAACGTATGTAAAGTTTGGAGCGTTCACGCACCACAGCTCGCAGTTTATTGGGAGAGTAGTATTTCCTGTACCAGACATAACAGGAGCGATACGAGCCTTTATAGGCAGACATCAAGATAGAACACAGATACCTAAGTATCTAATCTATCCTCCTAAGTCTAAGTTGCCTTTATTTCCTCAATCTGCTGTGCCCATTTTAGGCAGAGTAATATTGGTGGAAGGAATTTTTGATGCAATAAACCTACATGATAAAGGTTTAACTAATGCAATGTGCTGTTTTGGCACACAAAACATAGATACATACAAGTTAAGTATGTTAAAATTTATAGGTGTACGACAAGTCGATATCATGTTTGACGGAGACACCGCAGGAAGAGAGGCTGCAGACAAAGTTGCAGACTTATGTGAACAAGTAGAGCTTTTGGCTCATATAGTAAAAATGCCCGATGGAGTAGACCCAGGGGACTTGCCAAAAGATAGAGTAAAAAAATTAAAAGAGTATTTATATGACTAAAGAAATAAAAGTAGCCTTGATAGATAAGGCACCAAATCGCACAGATTACGTGAGACATTTCAACAATGAGTTTGAATTTGACCACTATCACCTGTGCAGTACAGAAACAAAGAAAGTACTAAAACGAGACGTAGATATCGAGATTGACCTTGATGCCTACGATTGGATTATTCTTGTAGGGAGTGAAGCGTTACAAAACTTTACTTCTGAGAGATCAATTACAGAGCATAGTGGGCGACTTATAGACGATAAATTCCTCCCAGTTATCAATCCCGCTATGCTCGCCTTTAAGCCAGAGGCAAGAAGGTCATGGGAGGAATCACTAAATAATATTCTAGGATATATTAGTGGAGAATTAATACCAGTAGATATATCTACAGATACATTCTACGGAATAGACAACAAGGAAGAAGCAATTACATGGATAAACGAAGCTCTAGACGCTCCAACAAGTTATATAGCCTGCGACACAGAAACAACAGGACTGTATCCAAGAGACGGACACATATTAGGAATAAGTCTCGCCTACTGCAGAGATCATGCAGTATACATTTTAACAGACGTGGTAGACGAGGAAGTGGAGATACTACTCCAGAAGCTCTTTACCAAGAAGATAACTATTTTTCATAATGCCAAATTTGATTTAGCTATGCTAGAGTATCATTTTAACTTTGAGTTCCCTCGTATTGAGGACACAATGTTAATGCATTATATGTTAAATGAGAATCCAGGTACACACGGATTAAAACAATTAGCTCTTAAACATACTAAGTATGGAAACTATGAGCAAGAGTTGCATGACTATATAGCAAGCTATTGTAAACGTAACGGAGTACTAAAGTCACAGTTCACTTGGGAATCAATTCCTTTTGATGTGATGCAAGTATATGCCGCCATGGATGCTGCTGTTACCTTTGAAATATACGAACTTATGCTCGAAGCTCTTCACAAGAACCCAAAGCTAGTAAGAGTATACAAAGATATTCTAATACCAGGAATGTTATTCCTCAAAGATTGTCAGGATAATGGAGTACCTTTTGATAGAAGAAGATTAGAAGAAGCACAGAATCTTATGGAAGCAGACATACAAGTAGCCATTGAAAAGCTTTATAGCTTTAAAGAAGTGCAGATGTTTGAAAAAGCACAAGGTAAAGAGTTCAATCCTAATAGTACAGTTCAATTACGAAGCTTATTATTTGATGCGATTGGCTTACAACCCACAGGTAAAAAGACAGGGACGGGGGCACACTCAACAGATGCAGAAGTATTAGGACGATTGGCAGACCAGCATCCAGTACCTAATCTAATTTTAGCTATTCGTCAGAAGTCTAAGATTAAAAATACTTATTTAGATAAGATCATACCACAGCTCGATAGAGACAGTAGATTAAGAACTAACTTTAATTTACATAGTACAACATCAGGTAGACTATCTTCAAGTGGTAAATTGAATATGCAACAAATACCTAGGGATAATCCTATTGTAAAAGGTTGTATACGAGCCAAAGAAGGCAATCAGATAGTAGCAATGGATTTAACTACAGCAGAAGTATACGTTGCGGCAGCATTATCTGGAGACAGAAATCTAAGTGAAGTATTCAAATCAGGCGGGAACTTTCATAGTTCTATTGCTAAGTTAGTATTTAGACTACCATGTGAGGTAGAAGAAGTAGCAGAACTATATACATTTGAGAGACAGGCAGCTAAAGCTGTTACGTTTGGTATTATGTATGGAGCTGGACCGAATAAGATATCACAACAAGTTACTAAAGACTCTGGCTCACTATTCACAGTAAGTGACGCACAGAAAGTAATAAAACAATACTTCGATCAGTTCAATAGATTGAAGCATTGGTTAGAAGAACAAAAAGAATTTATTGAAGCCAACGCGTACCTCTACTCTACATTCGGTAGAAAGCGTAGGCTAGAGAATGTCAGAAGTGCTGACAAGGGTGTTGCAAGTCACGAAGTAAGAAGTGGGATTAATTTCTTAGTTCAATCTGTGTCTTCCGATATGAATTTACTTGCAGCAATTGACATGAATAACTATATAAAAGAGCAAGGACTAAAAAGTAGAATCTTCGCTCTTGTACATGACTCTATTCTTGCCGAGTGCCCACATCATGAGATTGATGCGTACAGTAAGAAACTGACAGAGTTTGTACAGATGGATAGAGGTATTTATATCAATGGAGCACCCGTCGGGTGTGACTATGATGTAGGAGATGACTATAGCTTTGGCAAATACGAAAAGCTATATGGTTAATTTTAATTTAGTATTCCCAGTTTACGTTTTAAATTCAGATAATATCTGGAATCAAGATGGTATAGTCTTTATTGATGAGAAAGTGCTAGACGATCTAAACCAAACTGGGGATACTATTGGACGGAGAAGGCTACAAACCCCCTTAAAGGGTTTGTTCCCACTTAAGTTTCAAATTGATACTATGGTGGGGTTAATAAAACACAGAGGGAAAAATTATATTGATAGTACAGGAAAGTATTATTACTATGAGAAAACAACATTTACAAAGTTGGTGTGTCATAAAATTATTAATGTAGAGGACAATAAAGAATCCTCTACGATTTGGCTAAAAGATATAAACTTTTCTTTTACCGAAAAAAGACCCCCGAAAAGTACAGAGTCGTGGGCACAAGTACTATATCTAAACGGAATGCCGTGGCTGATATATGAGTTTTTAGAACAGGAACAAAAAGAAACAAGAAGAAAAATATGAAAGCAGTACTAAGTAATAGGATTTATTTAAACACAGATCCAACTCTTCAAGAGCATATTGATAAGGAGTTAACTTATACAATTCCTAATTATGATCCACGAGACCCCCCTCTAATAATTAAGAACATGGGGATTATCCGTAAAGACTTAATTACAATACCAAGTGGAAGAGAAGACTTAATACCTAAAGACTATGAGATAGTTGATAAACGAATTACTGTGCCCACGGACTTTCCTGACTTTAAGTTCGAGTTAAGAGCAAGCCAGCAGAAAGTTTTTGACATGGTGGATGAAAGCTGTATAATAAACGCGTGGGTAAGTTGGGGTAAGACATTCACCGCCTTAGCTATCGCTTCAAATCTTGGGCAGAAAACATTAGTAGTAGTTCATACCTTAGCTTTATTAAAGCAATGGCAAACTGAAGTACAGAAAGTCTTCGGAATTGAACCAGGAATTATAGGCGGTGGAAAGTTCAGTATAGACAGCCCTATAGTTATCGGAAGTGTCCAGTCTTTATACCGCAGAGTACCAGAAGTTTCTGATAGATTCGGAACAGTCATATTAGATGAGATGCATCACGTGAGCAGTCCCACTTTTGCTAAAATATTAGATAAAAATAAAGCAAGATATAAGATTGGACTTTCAGGCACTATAGAAAGAAAAGATGGTAAACATGTAGTCTTTAGAGATTACTTTGGGCAGACAGTCCATAAACCACCGAAGGAAAACTATATGCCACCTAAGATAGATATCATAGCATCTAACGTTAGATTTATGGACGGACAGAATATTCCATGGGCTAACAAAGTAACACACTTATCTTATCAAGAGGAGTATGTACACTCTGTTGCAATGATTGCAAGTGCTTATGCAGCAAAGGGTCATAAAGTTTTAGTTGTCTCTGACAGAGTAGAATTTTTAAAGACCTGCGCTAAACTAAGCGGAGAGGAGGCTATGTATATTACAGGAGATATACCTCACGAAGAGAGACCTGAAATGATGAAACAGTTATGGGGAGATATGAACATTCTTTACGGAACACAGTCTATTTTCTCAGAGGGAGTATCCTTGGACTGCTTGAGTTGTTTAGTACTAGGTACACCTGTAAATAATGAACCCCTATTGACACAGTTAATCGGACGTATTATTAGAATACAAAAAGATAAACTTCAGCCTGTTGTAGTCGATATAAACTTACAGGGCAAAACGGCAAGAAAACAGGCGAACAATAGACGAGGCTATTACATGAAGCAAGGATACGAGGTAAATGACCTATGAAAAAATACTTCTTGACATGAACCCTATTTTTTGATATAATATATGATACGATATAATTGGAAAAAGATAGCGAAAGATAGTAAGAATAAGGTATCTGACGTCATGCTCATAACATGGTATGTAACTTATAAATATCCACCCACAAGTAAGAGGGATAGGCTATTCAAATTCTATGGAAAGGATTACTCAGGAGACAGTTTTTTACTGAATCCCGAATTCATTTACAAGCATCGTAAGTCCGCAACAGATGTGGAGTGGGCTGAATATATCGCTGTAGCTTCTTTTAGAAGTTATAACGATTACTTAATAAACAATAAATTAACATTAGAACTAGTACGCCTCCCGAAAGGCGTGCAGAACATAATAAAGAAAAATAGGCTATTCAGAATAGAAAAAGGCACAGTCCATTTTCTGTATGAGAAGTCACAAAAGGAGAAATAAAAATGGCATTAAAATTTGCACAATTAGAAGGTAAGGCTAAGAAGTCTTCCATAAATCAATTCCAATATCAAGATGGAGATAACATCGTAAGAATGGTAGGAGACATACTTCCTAGATATGTATATTGGATAAAAGGCGAGAACGACAAGAACATTCCTATGGAGTGTCTTTCCTTTAATCGTTCTACAGAAACTTTCGATAATAAAGAGAAAGACTGGGTTAGACAATATAATCCAGATATGAAATGCGGTTGGTCATACGCAATACAATGTATTGACCCAAAAGACGGACAAGTCAAAGTACTTAACTTAAAGAAAAAACTATTAGAGCAGATAATGCTTGCAGCAGAAGATCTTGGAGATCCTACTAATGCAGAAACTGGTTGGGATATAGCCTTTAAAAGAGTTAAAACTGGTCCAATGGCTTTCAACGTAGAGTACCAATTACAAGTACTTCGTTGCAAAACCAGAGCATTAGAAGAAGCAGAACTAGAAGCTATCGCAGAACTAAAGTCAATGGACGAAGTACTGCCTAGACCAAGCGCTGACGCTCAAAAAGAACTATTAGATAGAGTAAGAGCAGGTGGAAACGACGCCCCTGCCGCTGAAGTTGCTAAAGAATTTTCAGAAGGTTCTGAGCAAAAATGGTAGGAACTTCATAGTATGATTTTATTTACTGCAGACTGGCATATTAAGCTAGGACAAAAGAATGTGCCTATAGAATGGGCAACGAATAGATATCGTAGCTTCTTTTCACAGATTCAAGAAATTGAACAAGAAGTCGATCTGCATATCATTGGGGGAGACTTATTTGATAGACTCCCTTCAATGCCCGAATTAGAGTTGTATTTCGACTTTATTAGCGGGGTTGAAATTCCAACAATTATATTTGATGGAAACCATGAAGCTACTAAGAAGAATAAAACATTCTTCACTCAGCTAAAAACAGCAACGCAGAAATTAAACCCCTTAGTTACGGTTATAGATGAAATATGGAAGACAGAAGATTATAGTATTCTTCCATACTGTTACTTGCATAGAAAATGGAATCCTATACTAGATTTAGATATTAGGAAGCCATTATTTACTCATGTAAGAGGCTCTATACCGCCACATGTGTCTCCCGAAATAGATTTATCAAAACTAGCACAGTTTCCGATAGTCTTTGCGGGCGATCTACATAGTCACTCTAATACACAATTAAATATTGTCTACCCAGGCAGTCCAATGTCAACTCAGTTTCATAGAACTAAAGTTAAGACAGGATATATTTTAATTGACGAGAAGAGTTGGAACTGGGAATGGAAACAATTTGCTTTGCCACAATTAATACGAAAGACGGTAACAGACCCAGAGGACATGATTGCAACAGACTATGACTATACAATCTATGAACTAGAGGGAGATGTTGCCGACCTTTCACTTATAAAGAATTCAGAACTACTTGATAAAAAAGTAGTTAAAAGAAAAACAGAAGCCACCCTTATACTAGACTCAGACATGTCTATGGAAGAGGAGCTTGCAGAATATCTTAGTTATATTCTCGAAATAAAAGACGATACAGTAACACAAATATTAGGAATATTTCATGATCACTCTAAAAACGCTGAAGTGGGATAATTGTTTTAGTTATGGTAAAGACAACAGTATTAACCTTAACAATAGCACTCTCACTCAATTGGTTGGTACCAATGGTATGGGCAAATCCTCCATACCTCTCATCATTGAAGAAGTATTATACAACAAGAACAGTAAAGGAATAAAGAAAGCCGACATACAAAATCGGTTTATAAATGCAGGTTATAATATACACCTGACTTTTGCTGTGGAAGATAAGCAGTACTCGATTGATGTTAGTAGAAGTAGAGGAAGTATAAAAGTTAAGTTATTTGAAGGAGCAGAAGATATTAGTAGCCATACTGCAACTAATACATATAAGTCTGTAGAAGAGATACTTGGGTTAGATTTTAAAACTTTTACACAGTTAGTATATCAGAACACAAATGCGTCACTACAGTTTCTAACTGCGACTGATGCAAACAGAAAGAAGTTTCTAATAGAGCTACTGAACTTGGAAGATTATGTAGCGTACTATGATGTATTCCGTGAACTAGCCCGTACTTCTGGTCAAGAAGTTGCAGAGCTAGATGGAAAATCAAAAACTATTATAAAATGGTTAAATGAAAATAAATTGAGTGATAGTACCATACTTCCAATGATAAAATTACCAGAATATTCTGAAAAAGATGAGAAGGCATTACGTGATTTCTCTGTAGACTTTGAAAATATTTCGGAAAAAAATCAAAAAATAAACGAAAATAATACATATAAGCAGTTACTAAGCGGTATTGATATGAACATAGTACAAAGCCACGTAGAAGCTCCAGAGTCCTACTATACACTAGTAAGTGATAGAGGGGAAGTAGAGGGAAAGATAAAGTCCTTGCGATCTAAGATACAAGAATATCAAGAATTAGAAGGACAATGTCCTACATGTGAACAGAAGGTGGATCACAATTTTATAGATGAACTTATTGCAGACTTAAGAACAAATGTTCTATTAAGTAACGAAACAATGAGAGAGTTTACTGAAGAAATAGATAGAAGAAAAGATGATGAAGTTGCTTATAACAACTATCATGTAGAAAAGAAGGAGTTTGAAGATTTGTACTCTAGAGTTGATAGAAGTCTTCCAACGGAAATATATAACGGCAACGATTTGCAAGAAAAGATAGCAACCTTAAAAAAGAGTATCACTCACGCCAAATCGCAGATACAGGAAATAGCCACAAAAAATGAAGAAAGAACAAAAAAGAATACAAGAGTCCAAGTTATCCTCGAACAAACAGCAGAGTTTGAAAAAGAACTTGAAGGAATTACGGACAAATTATCTAACGTCGAAGAGAAAGCAGGACACATAGAAGTCCTTAAGAAAGCTTTCTCCACCAACGGTCTTATTGCTTATAAGATCGAAAACATGGTAAAAGAGTTAGAAGATTTAGCAAACGATTATTTAGCAGAATTAAGTGACGGAAGATTTAGCATCAATTTCGTAGTAACCAATGACAAGTTAAACGTAGAGGTTACAGATGAAGGAAATATAATTGAGATTACCGCTTTAAGTAGTGGAGAATTGACCCGAGTTAATACAGCGACTTTAATAGCAATACGAAAATTGATGAGTAGTATTTCAAAGAGTCGCATAAATGTTCTGTTCCTTGATGAAGTCATCAATGTATTAGATGAACAAGGACGGGAGAAATTAGTAGAAGTTCTATTAAAGGAAGAAGGCTTGAATACTTATATAGTATCTCATGGCTGGACACACCCTTTACTAGACAAGATCGAAGTTCTTAAAACGGAGAATATAAGTAGGCTAGAATGACCTTAAGAAACAGAAGAAGATGTTACAGAATGAATAAGACAAGAAAAATAATAGATTTTATAGAATCATCTAACTTAGATGATTTTGACGGTTACTGTCGTCGCAAATGGTTAGACCATTGTGATGAAAACAACACACCGCATAGTATACGTTACACGTATGAAGAATATACCCGTAAGTTTAGTAATTATTTAATGGAGAAATATGGCACAAACAAAAAGTGATTATATAGAAGTAAAGAGCGTACCACAGCCAATAAGAGATAATATCATGGTAAAACGTGGTAAAGTTGAGTCAGATACCACAGATGGAGGGATTATATTGGTTGATTCATCGCGGAGACTTGATAATAGTGGCACAGTCGTAGGGTTAGGAGACTACGCAAGAAGAACGAAGAAAGGAACTAAAATTCCTTTTCAAGTAGAATTAGAAGACAGAGTATATTTTGAATGGCACTCTGCCCAAAAGAAGTTAAAAGTCGGAGACGATTTTTATGTAATATTAACAGAACAGGATATCCTGTTCGTAGAAGAAGATTAATGGTAGATCCAAGAGCAAAAGGCGCTACAGGAGAGCGTCAAGTAAAAGAATTACTTAAGAAACATACAAATTTAGATTTTCAAAGAGTACCCATGTCGGGCGCACTAGAATTTATGAAAGGAGATTTGTTTGTACCTAATAAAGAGAACATCTATTGCATTGAAGTAAAAAATTATAAAGATAATCATTTTAACGACAAAGTAATTAGTACAACTTCTAATCAATTTATTAAATGGTGGGAACAAACAACAACTCAAGCAAAGAAGGGAGGGCAAGAGCCTATACTCTTTTTCAAGTACAACAGATCTAAGATCTTTGTAGCACAAGAGAAAAAACCTACAAAGGTTGAGAAGTATATGTATGTAAAGCACTTGGACTGTTACGTTAGTTTAGCTACGGATTGGCTAATCTTTGAACAACCGAGGTTTATAAATGGCTAAAGGCTTTATGGATATGGGCGCAAAAGCACCCAGAGAAAGAACAATAATAATTGATGCACTCAATCTAGGATTTAGATGGAAGCATCAAGGTAGAACCGATTTTGCAGATGACTATATGGCAACAGTCCAGTCACTTGCAACTTCTTACAACTGTGGCAGTATTGTAATAGCCGCAGATTGGGGAAGCAGTAGCTTTAGAAAAGCTATATTACCTGAGTATAAGGGTAACAGAAAAGAGAGATATGAAAAGCAGACACCTGAAGAGGCGCAGGCTTTTCAAGAATTTATGGAAGAAATGGAAAGAACACTTGATCTTATGGATAAAAGATGGTGTGTACTTCGTTTCAAAGGCGTAGAGGCTGATGATATAGCCGCTTATGTAGTACAAAATAGAGAGAAGTACAACATTAACGACATATGGTTAATGAGTACAGATAGAGATTGGGACTTACTTATTAGTCCGAATGTCTCAAGGTTTTCTTACATTAATAGAAAGGAAACTACTTTTGAGAATTGGAGCAACACACATAATTACTCGATAGAAGAATATATTACAATCAAATGTTTGACGGGAGACACAGGAGATAATGTGCCTGGTATTCCACAAATTGGACCAAAGAGAGCAGAAGGCTTAGTAAAAGAATATGGAAGTGCGTTTGACATCTATGATGCCGCACCATTTAGCAGTAATTATAAATATATGCAATCGTTAAATGAAAATATTAGTCGTCTGTTGACAAATTATGAACTGATGGACTTGCTTGCGTACTGCGCAGAAGCCATTGGTAGTGAAAATACAGTAACAATAGACAATTCATTGTCAACATACATTTAAAGGACATCATGGCTATACAAATAGATTTTGATAGGGATAGTATACTCCCAGAGTTTAGTAAAAAAACTCTAAATGACAGATACATGGTTGAAGGAGAAGTATCTCCACAGGAAGCCTTTGCTAGAGCAGCTCGTACTTTTTCGGACGACGATGCTATGGCACAGAGAATATATGACTACGCTAGTAACCTTTGGTTCATGTTTAGTACTCCTATACTCTCGAACGGTGGAACAGCTAGAGGCTTGCCTATTAGTTGTTTCTTAAATTATATTCCCGATAGTAGGGAAGGTCTTACAGACCACTATACAGAGAATGCTTGGCTTTCTTCTGTAGGCGGTGGTATTGGAGGATATTGGGGAGACTTACGAAGTGTAGGTTCTAAAACATCTCATGGAAGCGAGAGTACTGGAGTAATACCCTTTATGAAAGTAGTTGATGCTGAGATGTTAGCTTTTAGTCAAGGAGTAACAAGACGAGGGAGTTATGCAGCATATATAGATATTAGTCACCCAGAGATAGAAGAATTTTTAGATGTTCGTAAGCCAACAGGCGGAGACATTAATAGAAAGTCAATTAACCTTCATCATGCAGTAGTAGTACCAGATTCATTTATGGAACTTATAGATAAAGCTACACAAGAGGAAGGTTTTGATGACAGTTGGAAACTGATTGATCCACATAGTGGAGAAGTTAAAAAAACTGTTTCAGCAAAAACATTATGGGTTAAGTTAATTCAAAATAGAATAGAGACAGGAGAGCCATACATTATGTTTGGTGACGCTGTAAATAAAGCTTTGCCCGAGTTTCAAAAGAAACTTGGTTTAAAAGTTAATCAAAGTAATCTATGTAGTGAAATAACTTTACCTACTAATGAAGATAGAACGGCTGTATGCTGTCTATCTAGTGTGAATCTTGAGAAGTTTGAAGAGTGGCAAAATGATGCCTTCTTCATACCAGACCTAGTACGGTTTCTAGATAATGTTCTAGAACACTTTATAAAGGGAGCTCCAGATTCACTTGCAAAAGCAAAATATAGCGCTGAACAAGAGCGCAGTATTGGATTAGGAGCAATGGGATTTCATGCCTACTTACAAAAAAATAATATACCATTTGAATCACCAATGGCAAAGGGGTTTAATTTACGCGCGTTTAAACATATTAAAGAACAAGCTGTTCAAGCAACCAAGGATCTTGCACTGGAAAGAGGCGAGTGTCCTGATGGAGTTGGTTATGGTGTGCGTAACGCTCATCTATTGGCTATCGCTCCTAATGCTAGCAGCGGTATTATCTGTGGCAATACTAGTCCTAGTATTGAGCCTTATAGGGCTAACGCATTTACTCAGAAAACTAAAACAGGCAGTTCTTTACTTAAAAATAAATTTTTGGAGGATTTACTTGAAGAAAAAGGTTTTAACACAGAAGAAGTCTGGAAAACAATAATTACCAATGGAGGCAGTGTTAAACATTTAGAGTGCCTAACTGACTGGGAAAAGAACGTATTTAAAACCGCGGTTGAATTAGATCAGAGATGGGTTATTGACCATGCGGCGGATAGACAAGAGTTTATTTGTCAAGCACAGAGTTGTAATATATTCTTTCCATCTGATGTTTCTAAACAAGAATTACATAATGTTCATATGAGAGCATGGAAAAAAGGAATGAAAACACTTTACTACTTACGTAGTGAGGCACTAAAAAGAGCAGATGTAATCTCAGATAAAGTCTTAAGAGAGTATATTTTTGATTACCAAGACGAAGAAGGCTGTTTAGCCTGTGAGGGATAAGATGAGTTTATTAGATGAAAGAGATTTCTACAAGCCCTTTAACTATGCGTGGGCGTATGAAGCATACAAAACGCAAAACCAAATGCATTGGATTCCAGATGAAGTCAATCTGGCAGATGATTTAAAAGACTTTCGTGAAAAACTAACACCTGATAATAAAGCATTATTATCTAATATATTTAGATTTTTTACACAAGCAGATGTAGATGTAGCTGGAGGGTATGCAAATCATTATCTTCCTACTTTTAAGCAACCTGAAGTACGAATGATGTTATCATCATTTGCAAATATGGAAGCAGTACATCAAGACGCATATTCTTTATTACTTGAGACCCTGGGATACTCTGACGATGAGTATCAATTGTTTCATGAAATTCAGTCTATGCAAGATAAACACGAGTATCTAAGTAATTTTAATGTAGATACTCCGTATGAAATGGCAAAAACTATGGCGGTATATAGTGCGTTCACAGAGGGCGTTCAATTATTCAGTAGTTTTGCTATACTACTAAACTATCCTCGACACAACCTTATGAAAGGTATGGGTCAGATAGTTACATGGAGTGTTCGAGACGAGACACTACATGTTGAAAGTATGAGTCGTCTATTTAAAGAGTTTATTAGAGAGAACCCAGAGTTGTGGACTGATAAGTTGAAATATGATATATACTGTGCTGCTGAGAAAGTAGTAGAGTTAGAAGATCATTTTATTGATACTTGTTTTGATAATGCAGATATACCAGATCTGACCGCAAGTGATGTTAAAGAATATATTCGCTATATCGCAGATCGTAGATTGTTAGGTATAGGTATGAAAACTATTTTTAATGCAAGAACAAATCCACTCCCTTGGTTAGACTATATACTCAATGGTGTTGAGCATACCAACTTTTTTGAAAACCGTGCTACAGAGTATGCTAAAGCGAGCACGACAGGTAATTGGCAGGATATATTTAAATGAGCGCAAATACACAAGTAACCGAAAGTGAGCCAGTATTAATGTTTAACGACAAGAAATACATCATATCGGAACTGCATGACGATGCAAGAATGTTAGTGGCACTTCTTCAAGGTTTGGAGGGCGACGTAAATGTTGCTAGACTAACTCTTGATAGGCTTTTATTAGCTAAAGAAGGCTACACTAGTAGACTTGAGCAAGTTATCGACAAAGACCCAAATGAAGTCGAAGCAGAACCCGTAGACGAAGGTTCCTAAAAACGAAAAACCCGCTTAGTGCGGGTTTTTTTTCTCCTTGCCTA
>Ga0209709_10000851_pt1 | contig 28756 bp, 25 predicted proteins | sample ArcticOcean_MG_C_2_FD_187435 | JGI IMG/M metagenome (GOLD analysis project Ga0209709, IMG submission 187435) | Marine microbial communities from western Arctic Ocean - ArcticOcean_MG_CB4_136 (SPAdes) (version 2) | ecosystem: Environmental > Aquatic > Marine > Oceanic | place: Arctic Ocean... | reverse complement strand
AGAACCAAAAGCAGCGGAACCTAAAAAGGAAGAACCAAAAGCAGCGGAACCTAAAAAGGAAGAACCAAAAGCAGCGGAACCTAAAAAGGAAGAACCAAAGAAGTAATCAATGTGGACAGCAAGAATATTTACTTTATACCCTGAATTATTTCCAGGACCCTTAGGTATTGGACTTTACAAAAAAGCAATTGAAAAAAAACTTTGGTCTTTAGAAGTTATTGATATTAGAGATCATGCGTTAGATAAACACAAAACAGTTGATGACACTCCATTTGGAGGTGGAAGTGGCATGTTAATGAGAGCTGATGTTATAGCTAATGCTTTAGATCAAAATATCTTAAAGAAAAATGAACCAATCATTTATCTTTCACCAAAAGGCAAATGCTTTAATCAAAGTTATGCTAAATCAATATTAAATAAAAATCTAAATATTATATGTGGCCACTTCGAAGGAGTTGACGCAAGATTATTAGAAACAAGGAATATTGAAGAAATAAGTGTTGGAGATTTTGTTTTATCAGGTGGAGAGATAGGAGCTTTAGTGGTAATAGACACAATTGTTAGATTAATTCCTGGTGTAATCGGAAATCTAGATTCTTTAAAAGAGGAAACATTTGAAAGCAATCTTTTAGAATATCCCCAATATACTAAACCACAAAAATGGGAAAAAAAGAATGTTCCCGAGGTGTTATTATCAGGCGATCACAACAAAATTAAGGGCTGGCGTTTAGATCAATCTGAGGATATAACACGACGCCGACGACCAGATTTGTGGGAAAAATATAAAAAAGGCAAATGAAAAATATAGAAGAAATAAATAACGCGAGTACAAAAAAAATTTTAACTAATAAAAAAATCCCAGAATTTTTTTCAGGAGATACAGTTAAAATTGGAGTAAGAATTGTAGAGGGAAAAAGAGAAAGAACTCAATATTTTGAAGGAGTTTGTATTTCTAAGAAAAATAGAAATATAAATTCTTCTTTTACTGTACGCAAAATTTCTTTTGGTGAAGGTGTGGAAAGAACATTCGCCCTTTACAGCCCAATTATAGGATCTATTAAAGTGATAAGATCAGGGGCAGTTAGAAGAGCAAAACTTTACTATTTGAGAGGCAGAAAAGGTAAGTCAGCAAGAATAGCAGAAAAAATTAAAAAAAGTATTGGCGTTGATGTTTCAAAAAGTATTGTTGAAAAAGAACTTACTAAAAATGAGATAAAATCTTCTCCTGATATAAAGCAAGAATTGAAAAATGAAAATCCTAAAAAAGATAAAAATATTTTACCTAAAGAAGACTTAAAAAACAAAAAAAAATAGTTTTTTATAAAATGCCCCATACTCTTTACGACAAAATTTGGAATGAACATATGGTTCATAAACAGGACGATGGAACAACCTTATTATATGTTGATAGACATCTTGTGCATGAAGTAACTAGCCCTCAAGCATTTGAGGGGCTAAGATTATCAAAAAGAAAAGTAAGAAAACCTGAATTAATTTTAGCAGTTGCAGATCATAATGTTCCTACAACTAATAGATCTAGGGGGATAGAGGATCTCGAATCAAGAATTCAAATAGAAATGTTAGAAAAAAACTGCAAAGAGTTTGGTATAAATTTTTTCGATATGAAAGATGATAGGCAAGGTATTGTGCATATCGTTGGTCCTGAACAAGGATTTACTCAACCAGGCACAATAATTGTTTGTGGAGACAGTCACACTGCAACCCACGGAGCTTTCGGAGCATTAGCTTTTGGTGTTGGAACTTCAGAAGTAGAACATGTTTTGGCAACACAAACACTAATACAAAAAAAATCTAAAAATTTTAGAGTTAACATAACTGGCAGTTTACCAACTGGAGTTACTTCAAAAGATGTAATTTTGCAAACTATAGGAAAAATTGGTACCGCGGGCGGAACAGGCTCTGTAATTGAATACGCAGGTAGCGTAATTAATAATTTAAATATGGAACAAAGAATGACTATTTGCAATATGTCCATAGAAGCTGGAGCGAGAGCAGGACTAATTGCTCCGGATGAAAAAACTGTTGAATATTTAAAAGACAAACCTATGTCTCCTAAAAATGAAAATTGGGATAAAGCAATAGAATACTGGAGTACACTTAAGTCTGACGACGAATCAAAATTTGATAAAGAAGTCGAATTAAGCGGTAATGATATAAAGCCAATGGTCACTTGGGGAACATCACCGCAAGATGTTGTTTCTATAACTGATTTAGTTCCTGATCCAGAAAAAGAAAAAGATATAGATAGAAAAACATCTATGAATAGATCTTTAAGTTATATGGGACTTAAACCAAATACAAAAATGACAGATATTAAAGTTGATAGAATATTTATTGGGAGCTGCACAAATGGAAGAATTGGAGATTTAAGAGATGCAGCAAAAATATTAAAAGGAAAAAAAATCGCACAACATGTTAGCGCTATGGTTGTTCCTGGCTCCGGTCTTGTAAAGCAACAAGCTGAAAGTGAAGGAATTGATAAAATATTTATAGAATCTGGTTTTGAGTGGAGAGAACCAGGTTGTTCTATGTGTTTAGCCATGAATGATGACAAACTTAAATCTGAAGAAAGATGTGCATCTACTTCAAATCGAAATTTTGAGGGACGACAAGGACGTGGAGGAAGAACACACTTAGTTAGCCCACCTATGGCAGCGGCAGCGGCTATAGAAGGCCACCTATCGGACGTGAGAAAGTTTCAAGATTAAAATGAAAAAATTTATTACTTTAGAAGGAATTCCAGCAAATTTACCTATGATTAATATCGATACTGATATGATTATTCCTAAACAGTTTTTAAAAACTATAAAAAGGACTGGATTAGGAAAAAGTTTATTTTTTGAAATGCGTTACGACGAACAAGGTAATAAGAAAGAAAACTTTATTCTAAACAAAGATCCTTATAGTTTATCACCAATTTTATTAACCGGTAAAAACTTTGGATGCGGCTCTTCAAGGGAACATGCTCCATGGGCATTATTAGATTTTGGGATTAAGTGCATAATTAGCCCAAGTTTTGCAGATATTTTTTATAATAATTGCTTTAAGAATGGGATGCTTCCAATCATATTAGATGAAAATAAAATTAAAGAATTAGTTGAATACTCTGAAAGGAAAGAAAAAATAGAAATAAATCTTGAGGAGCAAAAAATTAAACTTGGAAATAAAATAATAAAATTTGATATTGATACTTTCAAAAAGAAATGTTTACTAAATGGGTTAGATGATATTGCTTTATCCCTAGATAAAGAGAAAGAAATTTCTTTATATGAAGATAAAGTTAAAAAAACTAAACCTTGGATTAACTAAAATGATCAAAGTAAAAAAAAGAAAAATTTTATTATTACCGGGTGATGGCATTGGACCTGAAGTTATAAGTGAAGTTAAAAAAATAATTGAATGGTTTAATAAAAAAAAATCTTTAGATTTTGAAACTGAAGAAGATTTAGTGGGTGGAGCATCATACGAAAAACATCAAAAACCAATAACTGATGAAGTTTTTTATAAAGCTCTTGAATCTGAAGCAATAATGCTAGGTGCGGTAGGAGGGCCAAAATGGGATAACCTCGAATTTTCAAAAAGACCAGAAAGAGCACTTTTAAAATTAAGAAAAGAATTAAAGTTGTTTGCGAATCTCAGACCTGCAATTTGCTTTAAACAACTTGTGGATGCTTCTAGCTTAAAACCAGAAATTGTTTCTGGCTTAGATATTATGATTGTTAGAGAACTCACTGGTGGAATATATTTTGGGGAACCTAGAGGTATAATACCTATAGAAAATGGTGAGAGAAAAGGTATCAACACACACTCTTATACGAGCAGTGAAATAATTAGAGTTGCTAAAGTTGCATTTGAACTTGCGCAAAAGAGAAAAAAAAAAGTTACATCTTGTGAAAAATCTAATGTTATGGAGTCAGGTATTCTTTGGAGAGAAGAAGTGCAGAAAGTTAAAGATGAAGAATACCCAAATATAGAACTTAGTCACATGTTAGCAGATAATTGTGCAATGCAACTATTAAGAGATCCAAAACAATTTGATGTAATAGTAACAGATAATTTATTTGGAGATATACTTTCTGACGAGGCAGCAATGTTGACGGGATCATTAGGTTTATTGCCATCAGCTTCACTAGGCGCAAAAGATAAAAATGGAAAAATGAGAGCAATGTATGAACCCATACATGGTTCAGCACCGGATATAGCAGGAACAAAAAAAGCCAATCCAATAGCAACTATTCTTAGTTTCTCTATGGCTTTGAGATATTCTTTAGATTTAGACAAAGAGGCAGATCTTTTAGAGCAAGCTGTGCAAAAAGTCCTTGATGATGGCCTAAGAACTAAAGATATTTTATCAAAAGGAACAAAAGAAGTGAGTACCTCGCAAATGGGTGATGCAATAATTTCAAAACTTAAATAGTATCTACCCCGATGAATATAAAAAATGTAGTTGTCATTGGATCAGGAACTATGGGAAGTGGTATAGCTGCACAGCTATGTAATGCTAATATTCCAGTTACATTATTAGACTTAAAAACAGAAATTTCAGAAAAAGCAAAAAAAAAAATATTTGAATCAAGACCACCATTGCTAGTAGACAAAAATAAAATTGGTAACATAAAAGTTGGAAATATTGATGATAATTTTGATTTAGTCGGTGAAGCTGACTGGATAGTTGAAGCTGTAGTTGAACGAATAGATATAAAACATAAACTTTACGAAAAAATATCAAAAGCAAGAAAAGAAAATTCAATAATCTCATCTAACACCTCGACAATTCCTTTAAAAATATTATCTGAAAAAATGTCAGATAAAGATAAAAAAGATTTTTGTATTACACATTTTTTTAATCCTGTCAGGTATATGGGTTTACTAGAAATAGTCAGTGAGAGCATCAACGATGTTAAAAAAATAAATTTTTTAAAAATTTTCTGCGAAGAAAATTTAGGAAAAGGAGTAATAATTTGTAAGGATACACCAGGATTTCTTGGAAATAGAGTGGGCGTTTATGCTATGCAAGTTGCAATGACTGAGGCTATTAAAATGGATCTAAGTATAGAAGAAGCAGATGCAATTTTTGGAAGACCGATGGGAATTCCTAAAACGGGAGTTTTTGGTCTATACGATTTAATTGGCATAGATTTAATGGCAGATGTTCTAAAAAGTTTTATTAAAGAATTACCAACTTCGGATGTTTTTCATGAAGTGGCAAAAGAAATTTCATTAGTAAAAAATTTAATTGAAACTGGATATACTGGGAGGAAAGGTAAAGGCGGTTTTTATCGAATGAATAAAGAAGGTGGCAAAAAAATTTTAGAAGCAATAAATTTAAAAAATAATGAATATGCTCCATCAAAAAAAATTGATCTTAACATTAATGAAAAAATTAGTTTGAAAGAACTTGTTTCAATAAATAATAAATACGGAAAGTATGCCTGGTCAGTAATTTCAAAAATTATTCTATATGCATCTTCTTTAATTCCTAACGTAACAAAAGATTATAATAATATTGATGAAGCAATGAGACTTGGTTTTAACTGGAAAAAAGGACCATTTGAAATGCTTGAAGAGATTGGAATAAAATTTTTTGTAGAAAAAGATAAAAAAATTAAAATAAATGAATTTATAAAAAAACTTTATGAAAAAAAGATTGATAAATTTTATGGAAAAAGACAAATCTATACAAATTTGGAAACCTTTGGAAAAGTAAAACAGTTAGCAAAAGTTCATAAAAAAAATAAATCAGCTTTTACATACGAATATAAAGACTACAAAATTGTAGAATTTAATACTAAAGCTAATACTTTAGATTATGATTCGATGGATGCATTAAAGAATGCATCAGATAAAAACTTAATAATTATAAATGAAGGCATGCAATTTTCAGCTGGAGTAAATTTAAATTATGTCATGGAGTTTGCAAAAGAAAAAAATTGGAAAGCAATTGAAAAATTTATTCATCACTTTCAAATGACCTGTAAGCAACTAAAATATTCTAACAATTTGGTCATTGCAGCTCCTTCCGGGTTAGCTTTGGGAGGTGGATTTGAAGTTTTAGTGCAGAGTGACTATGTAGTCTCTCACACCAATATAGTTACTGGTTTAGTTGAAACGCTTGTAGGTTTAATACCTGCTGGTGGTGGAACTAAACAGTTATTATGGAGATGGATGCGGGATGAAAAAGCCAAAGAAGATCCAGACTTTGCGCCACAAAAAGTATTTGATATTATTGGTTATGGAAAAACAGCTAGTTCACCCGTAGAAGCCATGCCATTAAAATTTTTATTAGAAAAAGATAAAAGTATTATGAACAGAAATAAACTACTCTCAGTTGCTGAAAATTTGATTGATGAAAAAAAAAATGGGTATAAACCACCAAAACAACCAATCTTTAAGCTATCAGGAAAAAAAGTAAGAGATAAAATGTTCCAAACTCTTGAAAATCTTTTTAAAGAAAAGAAAATTATGGAACATGGAATGGAAGTAGGAAAAAAATTAGCTTTTGTATTAAGCGGAGGTAATACTACTATTGATAAGGAATTATCAGAGGATGATATGTATGCATTAGAATTAGAAGCATTTGTTCAACTCATTCAAATGGAAAAAACACAAGCTAGAATTAAACATACTCTTTCAACAGGAAAACCTTTGGTGAACTAATGGCAACTTATAATGCTCCCATAAATGATATGATATTTCTTTTTGAAAAACTAAGAGACAATAAGCATTATCATGAGTTAGAAAAATATAAGGAGGTTAATTCTGAGCTTGCAAAAGATATTTTAGAACAAGCAGCAAAAATAACTGAAAATCTTATATTGCCTTTAGCAAAAATTGGAGATGAGAATCCTGCTAAATTTGAAAATGGAGTAGTTAGAACCCCCCCAGGTTATAAAGAAGCATATAAAAAATTTACTGAAGATGGCTGGACGTCACTATCATGTGAGCCGGAGTATGGAGGACAAGGTATGCCCAAAACAATAAGTGCATTTTTTGATGAAATGTTATCCTCGGCTAGTCTTTCTTTTAAATTATACAGTGAACTAAGTATAGGGGCTTATAACTGTATATTGCATCATGGCACAGACTCTATAAAGAAAAAGTATCTTCCGAATATGGTTAAAGGAATTTGGAGTGGAACAATGTGTTTGACCGAGCCAGTTTGTGGAACAGATTTAGGATTATTAAAAACAAAAGCTATAGAGCAGCCAGATGGAACTTTTAAACTAACTGGGCAGAAAATATTTATAACTTCTGGAGATCATGATCTTACTGAAAATATTATACACCTTGTCCTCGCAAGAGTAGAGGGTGCGCCAGCTGGAACAAAAGGAATTAGCTTATTTTTAGTGCCAAAAATCCAAGTTAAAGAAGATGGTTCTTTAGGATCAAGAAATGGAGTTTCAACTGGTTCAATTGAAAGTAAGATGGGAATTAAAGGATCCGCAACATGTGTTTTAAATTTTGATGAAGCAGTTGGATATATGATTGGTTTAAAAAATAAAGGATTGAGTTCAATGTTTACTATGATGAATTTAGAAAGAATCGTTGTAGGAATTCAAGGGTTAGGAATATCCGAAATTGCATATCAAAACGCTTTAAGTTATTCTAAGGAAAGAAAACAAGGAAAATCAAATAATAGTAAATCCACAAATGGTGCAGATGTAATTATCGATCATGCTGATATTAGAAGATCGTTATTAAATATGAAGTCAATGATTGAAGGAGAAAGAGCCTTAAGTTTCTGGTTAGCGCAACAAACTGAAGTTAGCTTGTATCATAATGATAATAAGATAAAGCAACAAGCGTCAGATCTAGTTTCTTTAATGACACCTGTAGTTAAATCTTTATTCACAGATATGGGAATGGAAATTACTAGCGATGCAATGCAAATTTTTGGTGGATATGGCTACACAAAAGATCAAGGTATTGAACAATTATATCGAGATAATAGAATAACACCAATATATGAAGGAACAAATTCTATTCAAGCTATTGATTTGGTTTTTAGAAAACTTGTAAATAAAAATGGAAACATTATTGAAAATTATATTCAACTAATAAAAAAAGGTATTGATGAAAGTAAAAATAATGTTGAAACAAAGTTATCTGCAGAAAAATTAAATCAATATCTAAAAATACTAGTAGATTTTACAAACTGGATTGAAAAGAGTATGAAAAATTCAAAAGATGATGCTAGCGCTGCATGCAATGATTATCTTAAAGTTCTTGGTTTAGTTGCGGTTGGTTATTCTTGGTTAAAAGTTTTAGATATAAGTTATAAGGAAATTAAAAATAATAAAATATTTTTTGAAGATAAAATAGAAACAGCAAAGTTTTTCTTTGACCGAATATTACCTAGAATTGATACTTATTATAAATCTGGCATTTCAGGAAGTAAAAATATAATGAACTTTAAATTTAATTAAAATGGAATATCAAAGTGCATTACATAAAAAATTGCAAGAGGGAGGATTTGTATTTACTGCAGAAACTACACCTCCTGATGCTTCTAATAAAGAAATTTTATTACAAAAAACAAAAGCACTAAAAGACGTTGCTGATGCTGTTAATGTTACAGACAGTCCAGGTGCTAAAGTTCATATGTCAGCGCTAACTGCTGCAATTATTTTAGCTCAAAATAACATCGATCCAATATTACAATTAACAGTCCGAGATCGTAATCGACTGGCCTTACAAGGAGATTTAGTTGGCGCGTCAGCGCTAGGAGTGCATAATATTTTATGTTTATCTGGAGACGATCCCAAAGGAGGAGATCAACCAGACACTAAACCAGTGAATGATATTAATAGTTTAACACTAGTAGCTACAGCTGAAATGATGAGAACTGAAAAAAAATTTCCATCAGGTCGAGCTATTGATCCTGCACCAAAGTTATTTATTGGTGGAGCTGAAGTTCCATCAAAAGGATTACCAGATGTTAAGAAAATTACTAATAAAATAAATACTGGTGTAAACTTTTTTCAAACTCAGTATGTTTTTGAAGCTATAAAATTAAAAGATTATATGAAAGTATTAGAAGATTCAGGTATTTTAGAAAAAACTTATTTTTTAATTGGACTTGGACCTTTTGCATCAGCAAAAAGTGCAAAATGGATGAATGACAATCTTTTTGGGGTAGATGTTCCAGATGAAATAGTAAAAAGATTAGAGCAGGCAAAAGATGCAAAAAATGAAAGTAAAAAGATTTGTCTCGAATTAATTGAATCTTTTAAGGAAATTAAAGGTGTGAATGGCGTTCATTTAATGGGGCATAAAAAAGAAGATATAATTGCAGAGATAATAAAAGAATCTAAAATAAGTTAATTTAATATGAGTAATTACGATAAAAACCTTGAAAAAAATAATGCGAACTTTGTTCCATTAACACCTCTATCTTTTCTTGAAAGAGCCAAGGATATTTATCCTAATTATGAGGCATTAGTTTATGAAGATCGAAAATATACTTGGTCTCAAATTTATAAGAGATGTATTAAATTTGCTAGCGCATTAGAAAAGATCGGTATTCGCAAAGGTGATACAGTCTCATTTTTAGCTTTTAATACCCCAGAAATTTTTGAAGCTCATTACTCTGTTCCTATGTCTGGTGGGGTATTAAATACGATTAATATTAGATTAGATGCTAAAACCATTGCCTACATTTTAGATCATAGTGATGCCAAGGTATTAGTTGTGGATAGACAACTTCATGCAGAAGTTAAAAAAGCATTAAGCACAATAAAAAGAAAAATAATTGTCATTGATATAAATGACAAACATGGACCTCAGGCTAAAATGGAAAAGATCGGAGATTTAGAGTATGAGACATTTTTAAATACAGGAGATGAAAATTATGTTTGGAAAATGCCAGAAGATGAGTGGCAAGCTATTTCATTAAGTTACACTTCAGGAACAACAGGAAATCCAAAAGGGGTTGTTTATCATCATAGAGGCTCATACCTAATGTCAACAGGAAGTGCTGTAGCTTGGGACATGCCAAGTAGATTAATTTTTTTAACTGTCGTACCAATGTTTCATTGCAATGGTTGGTGCTACCCTTGGACTATTCCTATGCTAAATGGAAAAACAATATGTCTTCGAAGTATTGATATTAAGAAAATTTTTGAATTAATTGATAAACATAATGTAACTCATTTTGGAGGGGCGCCAATCGTGCTTAATATGATTACAGGAGCACCTGAAAATAGCCGTAAAAAATTAAAGCAAAAAGTTTATGTATTAACTGCTGGAGCTCCACCTCCAAGTATAATTTTTAAAAAAATGAAAAGTCTTGGTTTTGAAGTAATGCATGTCTATGGTTTAACAGAAACCTATGGACATGTAACTCAATGTGTATGGAACGAATCATGGAACGAATTAGATGAGGAAAAACAAAATGAGATAAAAGCTAGACAGGGAGTAAGATATCCCAACACAGAGGGTGTAACAATTATGGATCCAGAAACCATGAAGGAAGTTTTAAGAGATGGCAAAACAATTGGAGAAATAATGATTAGAGGAAATGTAGTTATGAAAGGTTATTTTAAAGATAAAGATGCCACCGACAAAGCAATGAAAGGTGGATGGTTTCATACTGGAGATTTGGCCGTCATGTACCCAGATGGATACATAAAAATTCAAGATAGATCTAAAGATATAATTATTTCTGGAGGTGAAAATATATCATCAATTGAAATAGAAAATACATTAGCAAAACATCCTTCTGTATCTATAGCAGCAGTAGTAGCGAAAAAAGATGAAAAATGGGGAGAGGTACCTTGTGCGTTTATTGAGTCTGTTAAAGATAAACCTGTTACTGAAAAAGAATTGATTGATTTTTGTAAGGAAACTTTAGCTAAATTTAAAGTTCCAAAAAAAATTGAATTTTGTGAACTCCCAAAAACATCTACAGGTAAAATACAAAAATTTGAATTAAGAAAAAAAGCTGAGGAACTGAGCTGAAATTCGAAGTAGATAAAAAAAGTGTTTTTGCATCAACTGGTGGATTAGATTTTGATACTAAGAAACCGGTAATAATTTTAATGCATGGTAGTGGACTGACGCATATCGTTTGGTCTTTACATGAGCAATTCTTAGCTTCAAAAGGTTACAGTGTGTTAACATTAGATCTACCTGCACATGGCAATTCAGAAGGACCAGCAATTAAATCAATTGAGGAAATAGCTCAATGGATAAACAAAATAATGCAAAATTTAAAAATAAAGGAAATTTCATTTGTAGGGCATTCCCAAGGTTGTTTGGTCGGACTAGAATTTGCCTATCGTTACCCTAAATTAATTAACAGCTTAACTTTAGTTGGTGGATCATACTCTCTTCCAGTGAATCAAGATCTTATGGATTATGCTGATAGTGGTGATATGAGATCAGTAGAACTTATGATGAAGTGGGGATACGAAGGAGTAAAAAAATTTATCGGCGGAAACCCTGTACAAAAAATTATTAACTCACCTCGTCAGGTTCAAGAAGGTTTAGCTGTTGATCTTAGAGCTTGTAATAATTATAAAAATGGTTCAAAAGCAGCGGAGACAATTAATTGCCCAACTTTATGCATTTTAGGAGACAAAGATAAGATGGTTCCTCTTGAAAAAGGAAAAAAAATGGCTACAAAAATAAAAAATTCAGAATTAAGCGTCATAAAAGAATGTGGTCACATGATTTTATTTGAAAAAGCATTTGAAATGAGAGAAATTGTTAAAAAATTTATTGAGAAAAATCACAAATAACTTTTATGAAAAAATTTTACATAGCAAAGTCTAGAAGGCTAAGAAACACTCCTTACACAAACAGAATAGAAAATCAGGGGGTTACCGCATATACCATTTATAATCATATGCTTTTACCAGCATCTTTTGGAAATTTAGAAAAAGAATATTTTCATCTAAAAGAACATGTTCAGATTTGGGATGTTGCTGCTGAAAGACAGGTTCAAATAACAGGAAAAGATTCATCAAAATTAGTTCAATTAATGACTTGCAGAAATCTTTCAAAAGCAAAAGTTGGCAGATGTTATTATGCCCCTATTATTGATGAGCAGGGAGGCACGTTAAATGATCCGGTCGCTTTAAAACTGGCTGAGGACAAATGGTGGCTATCATTAGCTGACTCCGATATTGGTCTTTATGCAAAAGGGATTGCTAGCGGCTTAGGTTTACAAGTTGAAATAACAGAACCTGATGTAAATATACTAGCTGTTCAAGGACCTAAATCATTTAAATTAATGGAAAAAGTTTTAGGAAAAAAAATCACAGAGTTAAAATTTTTTGGTTTTGACTATTATACTTTTAAGGGAAATAAATTTTTAATAGCTCGATCAGGTTGGTCCAAACAAGGTGGTTTTGAGGTGTATGTTGAAAATCGTGAGGCAGGTCAAATGCTATATGATGAATTATTTTTAATAGGTAAAGAATTTAACGTCGAGCCTGGATGTCCAAATTTAATTGAACGAATTGAAAGTGCACTTCTGTCTGCAGGTAATGATTTTGATAACGGAGATAATCCTTATGAGTGTGGTTTTGACAAATATATAGATGTCGAGTCAGATATTAATTATCTTGGTAAAAAAGCATTAATTAAAATTTCTAAAGAAGGAATTAATAAAAAACTGATGGGTGTCCTTATAGATATAGATAAAATAGAAGTAACCGAGAGTGTATCTTTATATAATAACAACAACGTTGTAGGTGACCTAAGGTCAGCTACTTATTCACCTAACTTAAAAAAAGCTGTTGGTATAGCTATGATAAAAAAAAAATATTGGGATAAAACTATAACCATAGAGATAAGAATTAATGGAAAATCAAGCAAAGGTAGACTTTGTGATTTACCAATTGTAAAGTAAAAGCCTATGGAAATTGTAACAACAATAGCACCTATTGCGTTAGCTCTATTAATGCTAGGTCTTGGTCTAGGCTTAACTCCATCAGACTTTAAAAGAGTAGCTGATCACCCTAAAGATTTTGTTGTAGGCGTCACGTGTCAACTAATTTTACTTCCTATTATTGCATTTGCTTTAATTAAAATATTTCACACACCAGTAGAATTAGCGTTAGGTGTTATGATTATTGCGGCAGCTCCGGGCGGAGTAACATCAAATATACTTACTAAATTTGCAAATGGTGATGTTGCTCTTTCTGTATCTCTTACAGCAATAATAAGTTTAATCAGCATTATTTCAGTTCCATTCATTATATTTCAAACGGTGGATTTATTAAATATTTCTTATTCTATAAAAGACATTTCTATGGTGAGCATTTCTTTGAAAATGTTTTTTGTGGTTACAATTCCAATTTTCATTGGCATGATTATTAGAAAATTAGCGCCAAATTTTATAATCAAAAGAGCATTACTTGTTCAAAGAAGTTCAATTGCTTTATTCATTTTAGTATTCGTAGCTATTTATATTGAAGAATGGGATAATATTATTAGTTTCATTTCTAGAGCAGGAGCAGTAACTCTAACACTTAATATCATAATGATGATTGTTGGTTATTACGTTGCTAAGTTTTTTGCAAGTGGCATTAAACAAAGAAGATGTATTTCACTTGAATGTGGCCTTCAAAATGGAACTCTAGCTGTGTTTGTAGCAACTCAAATTTTTGACGAAATGGTCTATATGGTTCCTACCGCTGCTTATGCCCTAAGTATGATGGCAACTTCTATAATATTTGTTTGGATTGTTAAAAAGAATACTTAAAAAATCAATTTATCTAAAAAGTAATTACCTAAGATCAACACCACTTCTTTATTAGATGCTTCTTGAAAATAGATGTAGATTCTGCATTTTAATTTTAACTTTAATTTTAACTTTATCTAATCTAACTTTATTTTGGATATTTTGTATTTCAAGTAATGTTTGGTTATATTCTTTATTTCTATTTTTTTGTCTATATTTTTCTTTATTACTTTGCAATTTATTCAATTTATCTAAACAAATATCTTCACATTGAAACAATTCCATCCACACTACTTTTTCTTCCTTTTCATTTTTATTATTTATGAAAAGACCAAATTCTACTTTGCATTTTCTACAATCGATCAGTTTTTTTAATGTCCAATCTGACAAACTTTTAAAGTTATTTTGGAAGGTTATTCCATTAACTTTAAATAAATTAAGTGCACCACAAGAAGGGCATTCTTTAATTCTGGGTAATAAATTCATTATGTTTTATTTTTACAAAAATTTACAATAAGTTCAATTATAAGAAGACCTAAAATGGGTTGCAATAAATGCCAGTTACACTACATTGTAATAAAAAAACCAAATTGAGCCATAAAATTATGAATGAAAATGAAATTAGATCCTTAAGGCAAAAAATAAGAAATGGACCTTCCGAGGATCAACTTCTATCGATTAAACCTTTCGCTACAGGCATGTACGGTTTTGTTATGGTCATGATAAGTTATTACTCTAGAGTTAGAGAAAAATTAAAAATTGATTACGATTCATTTATGATTATACAAACAGTTGTAAGTCACTCTTTATATAATCTAAATAAAAACAAAGTTGGGTCTAAAAGTTATTTTGAATTAGAAGCAGAATGGGAAAAATTAATGAATAAAAATGATTTACCAGGAAAAGTTGAAGGTATGCAAGCAACAATTGGAAATCATTCTGATACAAAAAATAATTTAAAATTGATAATTTCTAGTATTTGTCTAGTTACTTCGCTACCAAAAGAAACTGTCAGACGAAAAGTGAATGAACTTAGTAAAAAAAATCTACTAAAAATATCAAAAAAAAATGGAATTCAATTAGGATTTATGTATAAAAAAATTTTTAGTGAATTTACACCCCAAACAACAAAAGAAGTATCGAGACTAATAAAAAATTGGGAAAGCAATGGAGTACTTAAAAGTATATTAAGTTTTAAAATTTAAAAGTTATCATCTAGAATTGGACACAAAAGAGTAGTAAAACTTTTATTATTATGAATATAGCAATTGTAGGAGCAACCGGTAGCGTTGGAAGAAAACTTTTAGAAGTTATAGAAAAACTAGATTTTAAATTTAGCGAATTATATTTAATTGCTTCAAATCAAAGCATTGGAAAAAAAATTAATTTTAAGAATAAAGAATATTCTACTCTTGGTTTAAGTGATTTTGACTTTGCAAAAGTTCACATAGCTTTTTTCTCCGCAGGAAGCTCTATAGCAGAAAAGTGGGCACCTATCGCTGCCAAAAAAACAATAGTTATTGATAATTCAAAATATTTTAGGATGGATGAAGATATTCCTTTAGTGGTTCCAGAAGTTAATCCATCAAGCTTAGGACAGTATAAAAATAAAAATATTATAGCTAATGCAAATTGTTCAACAATCCAACTCGTGTTAGCTTTAAAGCCACTTCATGATAAATTTAAAATTAAAAGAGTTGTAATATCAACTTATCAATCTGTCTCTGGTGGTGGAAAAAATCATATGATGGAATTAGAAGAACAAACTAAATCTATTTTAGAAAACAAAAAAGTTAAATCTAAAAATTTTACTAAACAAATAGCTTTTAATGTTATTCCTCATATTGATAGTTTTATGAATGATGGTTCAACAAAAGAGGAATGGAAAATGGTTGTTGAAACTAAAAAAATTTTAGATCCTAATATAAATTTAACTGCAACCTGTGTAAGAGTTCCAGTTTTTGTTGGTCACTCTGAGTCAATAAATGTTGAGTTTAATAATAATATAGACATAGAAAATATTAAAAATTGTTTAGCATCTGCACCAGGATGTAAAGTTGTAGATGAGCATAAGGATGGTGGATATATAACGCCAGCAGAAATTAATGGAGACTTCATAACTTATATTTCAAGAATAAGAGAAGATAAAACACAAAAAAATTCTATTAATATGTGGGTAGTGTCAGATAATTTATTAAAAGGTGCGGCTTTGAACGCGGTTCAAATAGCTCAACTTTTATGTGAAAAGTATTTAAAATAATTTAAATGACAGAAAATCAAAACCCATTATCACCACATCTCCAAATTTATAGATGGCATATTTCATCTTTACTTTCTATTGCACATAGAATTGCTGGTGTTGTAAATTTATTTTCATTAATTTTAATATTTTTTTGGCTAATATTTTTAAGTTTAGGTGAAGGTAATTATGAATTATTTTTATTAGCTATAAATAGTTTTGTTGGAAAATTTATTTTAATTGGATTTACCTGGTCTATGAGTTTCCATACACTAAGCGGTATAAGGCATTTATTTTGGGATATAGGTTATGGATTTGAGATTAAAACTGCCAATATTTCTGGCATAATAGTTATTATATCTTCCTTTATTTTAACAATTATATTTTGGCTATTAGGAAGAGGTTTAATTTAATGAATGAAACAAAAAAATGGGCTCTTCATAGAGTAAGTGCAATAATTTTAGCGCCATTATTTTTTTGGGTCTATTTTTCATTAATTTTACTTTCTACAAAAAATTATCAAGAAGCCATTTATTTTTTTGAAAACCTAGTATTTAGAATTTTGATAATTGCCTTATTTTTTATTGCCTTTTTTCATGCTAAAATTAGTTTAAATGAGATTTTTGAAGATTATATTCATAATAAAAAAATCAAAGATGTCGCAAATATTTTAGCTTTAATATTGTGTATAATAATTCCATTAATAATTTTAATTTTATTTATATATATAATCTAATGAAAGCTTATAAAATAATTGACCATGAGTACGATGTACTAGTAGTTGGAGCTGGAGGAGCCGGATTACGAGCTGCGGTAGGATTAAGTGAGTCAGGTTTAAAAACTGCATGTATTTCAAAAGTTTTTCCCACAAGAAGCCACACGGCAGCTGCGCAAGGAGGAATATCTGCTGCACTAGGAAATGCAGGTGAAGATGATTGGCGTTGGCATATGTATGATACTGTTAAAGGTTCAGATTGGTTGGGAGATCAAGATTCCATAGAATACTTGTGCAAAGAAGCTCCTAGAGCTGTTATCGAATTAGAACACTATGGCGTACCATTTAGTAGAACTGATGATGGTAAAATTTACCAACGTGCCTTTGGAGGCATGACAAAAGATTATGGAAATTCCCCTGTGCAAAGAACGTGTGCTGCAGCAGATAGAACCGGGCATGCAATTTTACATACTTTATATGGTCAAGCTCTTAAACATAATACAAACTTTTTTATAGAATACTTTGTTCTCGATTTAATTATGAAAGACGGTGAGTGTAAAGGAGTTATAGCCTGGAATCTTAATGATGGCACCATACATAGATTTAAATCCCATATTACAATTATAGCAACTGGTGGATATGGAAAAGTTTATTATTCAGCAACTGCTGCTCACACTTGTACTGGTGATGGCAATGGAATGGTATTGCGTGCTGGATTAGCATTGCAAGATATGGAATTTGTCCAGTTTCACCCAACAGGTCTTTATGGAATCGGTTGTTTAATTTCAGAAGCTGTAAGAGGAGAAGGTGGATATCTGTTAAATTCTAAAGGTGAACGTTTTATGGAAAAATATGCTCCAAATGCAAAAGATCTAGCTTCAAGGGATGTTGTAAGTAGATCTATCGCAATAGAAATTAATGAAGGAAGAGGTATTGGTGAATACAAAGACCATGTTCATCTTCATATAAGTCATATAGAAAAAAAAATAATTGAGTCGCGCTTACCTGGAATTTCAGAATCAGTTGAAACTTTTATAGGTAGAGATGTAACTAAAGAACCGATACCTGTTGTCCCGACTGTTCATTATAATATGGGTGGCATACCAACAAACTACAAAGCAGAAGTGTTAACTGGTAATGGAAAAGATAAAACTGTACCAGGTCTTATGGCTATAGGCGAAAGCGCATGTGTTTCAGTTCATGGAGCAAACAGACTAGGATCTAATTCGTTAATCGATTTAGTTGTTTTTGGAAGAGCAGCTGCACAAAGAGCTATAGAATTGGTAAAACCAAATACACCACATGAGAAAGTATCCTCAAGTGAGACCGATAAATGTCTTGATAGATTTGATAGATTGAGAAATGGAAATGGTAAAAATAAAACATCTGAATTAAGATTATCAATGCAAAAAATCATGCAATCAAAATGTGCAGTTTTTAGAACCGAAAAAACTCTTAAAGAAGGTGTTGATGAAATAAAAAAACCATACGAAGGAATGGAATCAATATCTGTTAAAGATAAATCGTTAATATTTAATACAGATTTAATGGAAACTTTAGAATTTGATAACCTTATAAGACAAGCAATAACAACTTTAGAATCTGCGTATTCAAGAAAAGAAAGCAGAGGAGCTCATGCAAGAGAAGACTTCCCTAAAAGAGACGACGTTAATTTTATGAAGCACACATTAAGTTGGCATAATGGCAAAAAAGTTAAAATTGACTATAGACCAGTAACTTTGTCTACTATGAGCAATGAAGTTCAGTCATTTCCACCTAAAGAAAGAGTTTATTGATGGTGCAATTTAATCTTCCAGAAAATTCAAAAGTGTTAAAAGGCACTTACTTTAAAGATAACACAGGATCACAAAATATAAAAAAAATAAATATTTATCGATGGGATCCAGAGAAAAATGAAAACCCAAAAATAGATACATTTGAAGTTGATTTAAAGAAATGTGGAAATAAAGTTTTAGATATTTTAAATAAAATTAAAAATGAGATAGATCCATCTCTTACTTACAGAAGATCGTGTGCCCATGGCGTTTGTGGTTCATGCGCTATGAATGTAGATGGTGTTAATACACTTTCTTGCATGAAATCTCACAAAGATATTAATGGAGATATTAATATTTATCCTCTTCCACACCTGAAAGTAATAAAAGATTTAGTGGCAGATTTAACCACTTTGTATCGTCAATACGAAACAATAGAGCCTTGGCTCAAAATTAAAGAAAAAAAACCTAAAAAATTTGAAATTAATCAGTCAAAAGAAAATAGAAAAAAACTTGACGGTTTGTATGAGTGTATTATGTGTGCATGTTGTTCTACATCTTGCCCAAGTTATTGGTGGAATGGAGAAAAATATTTGGGCCCTGCCGTCTTGCTACAGGCTTATCGTTGGATTATTGATAGTCGCGATGAAGAGAGAGCAGAAAGATTAAAAGTAGTAGCTGATAAATTAAAATTATATGGATGTCATACAATTATGAACTGTACCAATTCTTGCCCAAAAGGGTTAAATCCCGCAAAAGCAATAAGCTCACTTAAAAAAATGCTTGCAACAAACTAGAAGCTTAATTAAACCATTTTTATAGACTATAAATTTAATAAAAAATTTAAAATAAATAATTATGGTAAAAAAAATTTCTTTAATTGGAGCTGGTCAAATTGGGGGAACGTTAGCCCATTTAATAAGCATTAAAGAACTTGCTAATGTTGTGCTTTTTGATGTAGCCGAAGGAGTGGCAAAAGGTAAAGCATTAGACATTTCACAATCAACATCAGTTGGTGGTCATAACGTCAGCATTACTGGAACTAATAATTATGATGATACTAAAAATTCAGATGTTATTATAATTACTGCAGGCGTTCCAAGAAAACCAGGAATGACTAGAGACGATCTCTTAGGTACAAATTTAAAAATAATCAAACAAGTCGCAGAAGGAATAAAAAAAAGTTCACCAAACGCTTTTGTAATTTGCATAACAAATCCTTTAGATGTCATTGTTATGGCGTTACAGAAATATTCAGGTTTGCCAAAAAATAAAGTTGTTGGAATGGCAGGAATTTTAGACTCATCAAGATTTAAATTTTTTCTTTCACAAGAACTAAATGTGCCAATTAGTAGTATAAATACTTTAGTGCTGGGAGGTCACGGAGACACCATGGTACCCATGCCAAACCACACCACCGTTAATGACAAGCCACTTACTCAAATAATAGGAAAAGAAAAATTAGATTCTATAATAGATAGAACTCGTAAAGGTGGGGCTGAAATAGTCAAATTACTAGAAAAAGGATCTGCATTTTATGCGCCAGCTGCCTCAGGAATAGAAATGGCAGAATCATTTATTAAAAATTTAAAAAAAACTTTGCCCTGTGCTGCATATTTAAATGGTGAATATAATACTAAAAATATTTATGCAGGAGTGCCAGTTATAATTGGCAATGAAGGTGTTGAAAAAATAATTGAAATTACTTTAACTGATGAAGAAAAAAAAAATTTTGCAGACTCCGTTGAATCTGTAAGAAAGTTATATGAGTCTGCTAAAAAAATTGATCCATCTTTATAAAGTTTAGTACTAAATATTACTCTGGTCTGTAAATGAAAAAAAAAATATTTCTTATAAAAAATAATATTTATGTAATAGCAGTTGCGCTATTCGCCTTCACCGTAAACTATCACTATTCACATATTGGCGTGAATCCAATGGATAATTTTGTTTTGTACAATGGAGGTTATAGAGTATTAAATGGGTACACTCCTTTTAAAGATTATTGGTTAATTACAGGTCCACTTTTGGACTATTTAAACGCATTATTTTTTATAGTACTAGGAGTTTCTTGGAAAAGTTTTGTAATACATTCATCAATTTTTAACTCTCTAATAGCTGTAGCAACTTATTTTCTTTTACTAGAATTCAAGCTTAGTAAATTAAACAGTTTTTTATACAGCGCATCCTTTTCTTTGTTATTATACCCCGTGGTGGGAACTCCTTTTGTAGATCACCATTCAACAATATTTGTAATTTTGTCTTTTTATTCATTAATAGTAGGTATTAAAAATAGCAAATTCTTTTTTTGGTTTTTAATCCCATTCTTTTTGTGTTTAGCTTTTTTATCCAAGCAGACACCAAGCGGTTATGCTCTAGTTACGATATTACCAATAATAGTACTTTACATTTCTTTTAATCCTAAAAGGTTAAAATTTATATTTATTTCATTGTTTTGCGGAAGCATTTTTACACTATTATTTTTAATACTATTTTTATATTTCACCAAAATTCCTTTAGATAATTTTTGGCTACAATATTTTTTGTATGCAAAAAGTGTAGGTGACCAAAGACTTTTTGAGATGACGTTATCGTTTAGAAGTTTATTTCTTCAATATAAATTTATTTATATACCTCTAATATTTTTGTCCATTATTTTAATTAATTTTTTAAAAGACATCAAAAAAGATAATAAAAATTTATTTATAATAATAGCAATTATTTCGTTAAGCTTATTATTAATTTTCCATCAAATGTTAACATATAATCAAATTTATATTTTTTTTCTAATTCCACTATTAACAGCATTTGTTCAAATATTTTTTAAGTCAATTTTTAAAAAAAATAATTTTTTTTTATATTTACTTATAGGTGTTTGTATTTTCTCTGTAACTAAGTATCACTTCAGATTTAATGAAAATAGAAAGTTCAACGAATTACAAAATATTGATATTAGTAAAGCTATAGATGCTAAAATTTTACACCCCAGTTTATCTGGGTTAAAATGGATAACAATTAACTTTCCCGAGAAACCTAAAGATGAAATTGACGCTATCAAGGAATCAATTTTAATTTTAAAAAAGGATAAAAGAAAAAAAAGTTTAATCACAACTTATCAATTTATTGCTCCCGTAATGCAAACTTATGATTATTCACCAAATCAATGGCATCATCCATCGGTTAGCTTTCCATTAAGGGGTCAAAAGTATTACCAAGCTTATAAAAATTTTTTTATCAATAACCTTAAAGAAAACAATATTGATATAATTTACTCAATTGGAAAAACAGGCTCAGGAATTCCAAGTTTAATTTTGACAAAAGGATGTTTTGAAACTAAAAAAGAAGGAAAAATTATTTTTAGTCACACCCTATTAAAGGATTGTAAAGATTTCCAATGAAATTACTAAAATATCTTGCTGTTATTTTTTTTGATATTATTGATAAATTTTATCATCAAAAAAAAATTATAAGTTTTATAAGAAAAAATAATTTAAATATAAATTTTTTTTTAGATATAGGATCTCATATGGGAACATATTCAGATTTAATACTTAAGGATTTTAGCAATTGTAAAGTCTATATGTTTGAACCACAAGTACGAATATTTAAAAAAATAAAAATCAAATACAAAAAAAGAAAAAATATTAAAATCTATAATTGTGCAATTTCTGACAAAAATAGTTTTAAAAAAATAAATATTAATAAACACGATCTGACCTCAAGTCTTTCTATTATGAATACAAAAAATAATACATATTACAAATTAAAATCTAAATTGTTTGAAAGCACATCATCTGGAATGATAACTGAAAAGTTGAAAGTCAAAACATCTACGTTAAATAAAATATTAAAACTAAATAAAATTAAGAAAGTAGAACTAGCTAAAATTGATACAGAAGGCCATGAGTACGAGGTATTAAAAGGATTACAGAGTAGTATTAAAAAAATTAATTTTATATTAATAGAATTTCGTAATGATAAAATTTATCAATTTTACAATGCTAAAAAAATACATAATTATTTAGTAAAAAACAATTTTATACTAAGAGAAAAATATAAGTTTCCATTCACAACTTGGGAAGACAGATTTTACTATAATAGTAGATTCAAATGAATATTCACGAACATCAAGCAAAAGAAATTTTTAAAAACTATAATATACAAATTCCAAATGGAGTAGTAGTTTTTTCTTTAGATGAGATAGAAGAAAAAATAAAATTATTAAAAACAACTAGTTTAGTTTTAAAAGCTCAAATCCATGCCGGTGGAAGAGGAAAAGCTGGTGGTGTTAAAGTATTTAAAAATAAGAAAGAATTAGTTGCTGAAGCAAAAAACTTATTTGGAAAAAAATTAATTACACACCAAACTGACAAAGAAGGACAAGAAGTAAAAAGATTATATATTGAAGAAACATGTGATATCGGCAAAGAATTTTATTTGTCTTGTTTGGTTGATAGATCAAGCGCAAAAATTACTTTTATATCTAGCAATGCAGGGGGGGTTAATATTGAGGATGTTGCAAAAAATTTTCCTGAAAAAATTACCACAACAAAGGTAAATTTTTCTAAAAATATTAATGAAAAAGATATTGATGAAATACTAAAACCTTTTAACTTACCAAAAAAATTAAAAAAAAAATCTTCTGATTTAATCCAATCTATTTATCAAATTTTAATTGAAAAAGATGCAAATCAAATAGAAATAAATCCACTTGTTTTAACACATGATGAAAATTTAATATGTCTTGATGCCAAAATTAATTTTGATGATAATGCATTATATAGACAACCAGACATTCTATCTTTAAAGGATCTTAACGAGGAAGATCCTGCGGAAACTGAAGCAGGTAAGTACGGCTTATCATATATAAAACTATCTGGCAAAATTGGATGTATGGTAAATGGAGCAGGACTAGCAATGGCTACTATGGATATAATTAAATTATATGGTTCCGAGCCAGCCAATTTCCTTGATGTAGGTGGTGGAGCAACTAAAGAAAAAGTGGCAGCTGCCTTTAAAATTATTCTTTCAGATAAAAATGTTAAAGGTATATTAATTAATATCTTTGGAGGAATTATGAGATGTGATGTTTTGGCAGAAGGGGTAGTTTCTGCTGTGAAAGAAGTAAATTTACTAGTACCTTTAGTAGTTAGATTGGCTGGTACAAACGTTATATTAGGAAAAGAAATCTTAAAAAAATCAAATTTAAAAATCCTATCAGCAAACAATTTATCAGATGCTGCTAAAAAAATTATAGAAATAACAAAATAAAATGTCAATTTTAATTAATAAAAGTACAAAAGTAATTTGTCAGGGCTTTACTGGAGAGCATGGAACATTTCATTCAAAACAAGCTATAGATTATGGAACAAATTTGGTAGGTGGTGTTACTCCAAAAAAAGGAGGAAAAATTCACCTAGGAAAACCAGTTTTCAATACCGTAAGAGAAGCTATTGAAAAAACTAAAGCAACGGCAACAATGATTTATGTACCAGCTAAATTTGCCGCATCAGCTATTATTGAAGCTATTGAAAATAATATGCCATTAATAGTTTGTATCACTGAAGGTATACCGATTTTAGATATGATTAAAGTTAAAGAAAAGTTGGTTAACTCAAAATCAAGGTTAATTGGACCTAACTGTCCAGGAATCATTACTCCTGACGAATGTAAAATTGGCATCATGCCAGGAAATATTCATAAAAAAGGTTCATGTGGAATCGTTTCCAGATCTGGCACTCTTACTTACGAGGCGGTTGCCCAAACAAGTGAAAATGGAATTGGACAATCAACAGTTGTAGGTATAGGAGGAGATCCAATTAATGGCACAAGTTTTATCGATTGTATCGATCTTTTTTTAAAAGATAAAGAAACCGAATCTATTTTAATGATAGGAGAAATTGGAGGCTCTTCTGAAGAAGAGGCAGCAGATTTTATTAAATCATCAAAAATAAAAAAACCTGTTATTGGTTTTATAGCAGGCAAAACAGCACCAAAAGGAAGGCGAATGGGTCATGCTGGGGCAATTATTTCGGGTGGCAAGGGTAACGCGGAAGATAAAATAGAAAAAATGAGATCGTGTGGTATTTTAATAGCAGATTCTCCTGCAAAAATGGGATCAACTCTATACCACAAACTTGAAAGCTAGTATTTTCAATTTTATAATTCTGCCACAAAGTAAATTTATTTTAATTATTAATGTCATCAGATAAAAATAATACTGTATTTGAAACAACCTCTTTTCTACAGGGTGGTGATAGTCCATTTATAAAAAACCTTTATTTAGAGTATTTGCAGAATCCTAAGTCAATTCCTCAAAGTTGGGCTGATTTTTTTGATGGATTAGATGAGGATAAAGAAGTTGTACAAAAGGAGATATTAGGTCCAAGTTGGTCTCCCAAAAAAAACGATAGCTTACAAATAAATTTTGAAAAAATTAAAAAAAATAATACTGATGATACTTTAGTTTTAAGTGAGTATTTTGAAAAAGAAAAAAAACAATCGGTAAAGGCAATTGCCCTTATAAGAGCCTACAGAATTAGAGGGCATCTTATTGCAAATCTTGATCCTCTTGGAATAATGGAAAGAGAATACCTTAATGAATTGCATCCTGAAAACCATGGATTTAAAAAAGAAGATTATAATCGGAAAATATATTTAGACGGATACCTAGACAGAAAGTATGCAACTATAAATGAAATGCTCTTATTTCTTAAAAAAACTTATTGTTCAACTATAGGTGTTGAATATATGCATATCTCTGATCCTATCGAAAAAGTTTGGTTTAGAGAAAGAATGGAAAAAAAAGAACATCAGTTATATTTTACAGACAATGGCAAAAAAAGTATTTTAAATAAATTAATTCAAGCAGAAGGATTAGAAAAATTTTTAGCAGTAAAATTTTTAGGAACGAAAAGATTTGGTATAGATGGGGGAGAATCTTTGATCCCTGCCTTAGAACAATTAATTAAAAAAGGAGGTCAACTAGGCGTTAAAGAAATAAAAATTGGCATGCCTCATAGAGGAAGGTTAAATGTATTAGCCAATTTATTGCAAAAGTCATATAAAAGAATGTTCAATGAGTTTGCTGGTGAATTTGATTATTCAAGCAACGATTCAACAGGAGATGTAAAATATCATTTAGGAGCCTCATCAAATAGAGAGTTTGATGGTAATAGGGTACACGTTTCTTTGTCTGACAACCCTTCGCACCTTGAAGCAGTTAACCCAGTTGTTTTAGGTCAATCTCGGGCTAAACAATTTTTTCACAATGACAAAAAAAGACAACAAGTTGTTCCAATTTTAATACACGGCGATGCTGCTTTTGCTGGCCAAGGAGTGGTTGCTGAATGTTTTGCTATGTCTGGTCTACCAGGCCATAATACTGGAGGAACAATTCATATTATAGTTAATAACCAAATAGGTTTTACTACGACTCCAAGATTTGCAAGATCCTCTCCATATCCATCAGATTTATCAAAGATGGTGGAAGCGCCGATTTTACATGTTAATGGAGATGACCCAGAAGCAGTCGTACATTGCGCAAGGGTTGCTATGGAATTTAGACAAAAATTTAATCGTGACGTTGTGATAGATATGTTCTGCTATAGAAGATTTGGTCACAACGAAGGTGACGAACCATCTTTCACACAACCTCTTACTTATAAAAAAATCAAAAAACATCCCACAACTTTAAATGTTTATGCAAAAAAATTAATAAAAAAAAATATAATTTCAGAAAATGAATTTAATAAAATGAAAGTAAATTTTAAGAAGCTTCTAGACGAGCAATTTAAAACTGCAAAAGAGTATAAACCCAAGTTAGAATGGTATGAGGGTGTGTGGTCAAGATTTAAGCCAGAAAAAGGAAAAGACAAAAGAGGAGTTACAGGAGTATCGATAGATAAGATAAAAAAAATTGGCGATAAATTGACTAATATTCCAAAAAATTTTAATGCTCACAAAACAGTAGAAAAAATATTTGAAAAAAAAAAACAAATGTTTAGCACAGGGAAAGGTTTTGATTGGGCTACAGCTGAACAGCTAGCGTTTGCAACATTATTGGATGAAGGTTACCCAGTAAGACTTTCCGGTCAAGATTCTGGTCGTGGGACCTTTAGTCAACGCCACTCTGTACTGAGGGATCAAAATGATGGTACCCACTACACACCCTTAAACAATATTTCAGAAAAACAAAAAAAATATGAAGTAATTGATAGTTTACTTTCAGAGTTGGCAGTCCTTGGTTTTGAACACGGGTATGCACTTTCAGAACCAACAACGTTAGTTATTTGGGAAGCTCAATTTGGAGATTTTGCAAATGGAGCCCAAATTGTAATAGACCAATTTATTATACCAGGAGAAAGAAAATGGTCGAGAGCAAGTGGGTTAGTTATGCTATTACCGCATGGATACGAAGGTCAGGGACCTGAACATTCTTCGGCAAGAATAGAAAGATTTTTACAGCTGTGTGCACAAGAAAATATACAAGTTGTGAATTGCACTACCCCAGCTAATTATTTCCATGCCCTGAGAAGACAGATGCATAGAGGATTTAGAAAACCAATTATAATTATGACACCAAAATCATTATTAAGAAATAAAAAATGTGTTTCAAACATAGAAGACTTCAGCAAAAGCAATTCATTCCATAGAGTTCTTGCGGACTTTGCTGACACAAACGAATATAAGTTAATAAAACTTAAAAAAGATAAAAAAATTAAAAAAGTAATCATGTGTTCTGGAAAAATATATTTTGATTTAATTGAAGCTAGAGAAAAAATAAAAAATGATGAAGTTTATATTTTGAGAATTGAACAACTATATCCATTTCCTGTCAAAACTTTAGCCAAGGAACTAAAAAGATTTAAAAGTGATGTTAAATTTATTTGGTGTCAAGAAGAGCCTCAAAATATGGGAGCATGGAATAGTGCAAGAAATTATATTGAGTGGACATTAGAGTATATAGGATTTATGAATAAAAAAGTTCGTTATATAGGTAGAAAACCTGCAGCTTCTCCTGCTACAGGATATCTTAAAAAACACCTTGCACAGCAAAAAGAAATAATAGAAAAGGTACTTAGCTGAATATGTCGAATCAAATTTTAGTACCATCATTAGGTGAGTCTGTAACAGAAGCTACTGTAGCTAAATGGCATAAGAAAGTTGGAGAACAAGTTGATTCAGATGAACCTTTACTAGAATTAGAGACAGATAAAGTTAATGTAGAAGTTCCATCACCTTTAGCAGGAACCTTGTCATCTATAAAAGTTAAAGAAGGAGATACGGTCGAAGTTGGTACTTTATTAGGAGAAGTAAGCGAAGGAAAATCTAATGTAAGAGAAGATACAAAAACGCAGGAAGTAGAAAATAAAAAAAAATATGTTCCTCCTAAGAAGATTAAAATAAAAAGTGATGAGAAAAAAAATTTAGAAGAAGAAAATTCTGACGGATCAGAAAATTTAAATTTGAACGAAGAAAAAAAAGTTGAAAAACCAAATGATACATTAGTTTTAGAAACTTTAGTCAAAGAAGAGATTGATGATGAAAAAGAAAAAAAATATACCCCTCCAAAAAAAGAAAAAAATTTATCTCCTTCAGTAAGAAAAATTGTCTCAGAAAACAATATTGATTTATCTAAAGTTGAGGGCTCAGGAAGATCAGGAAGAATTTCTAAAGGAGATTTATTAGCACTAATGGGTAACACTCCCAAAGAATCAAAAAGAAAAATTACCCATGGTCATAAAGAAAAAGTTAAAATGACCAGACTAAGAATTACAATTGCTAAGCGTTTAAAAGAAGCTCAAAACCAAGCAGCTATGTTAACAACTTTTAACGAAGTAGATATGCAAAATATTATGCAAACAAAACAAGATTACCAAGAAGATTTTCAAAAAAAATTCTCTGTCAAATTAGGATTTATGTCTTTTTTTGTAAAAGCCTCTGTTGTTGCATTAAAAAATTTTCCTGCAGTAAATGCTGAAATAGAAGACGATTATATTACTTATAAAAATTATTATAATATTTCCATTGCTATTGGCACAGATAGAGGACTCGTAGTTCCTGTGCTTAAAAAAGCAGATGAATTATCATTTGCTGGTATAGAAAAAAATATTTTATCCCTTTCTGAAAAAGCTAAGTTAGGAAAAATTACGATTGACGATCTACAAGGTGGAACGTTTACAATTAGCAATGGTGGAATTTATGGATCAATGCTTTCAACCCCCATTTTAAATCCTCCTCAAACAGGTATACTTGGAATGCATAATATTGTTGAAAGGCCTGTTGTTAAAGATGGCAATATTACTATCCGACCT
>Ga0209709_10000848_pt1 | contig 28791 bp, 41 predicted proteins | sample ArcticOcean_MG_C_2_FD_187435 | JGI IMG/M metagenome (GOLD analysis project Ga0209709, IMG submission 187435) | Marine microbial communities from western Arctic Ocean - ArcticOcean_MG_CB4_136 (SPAdes) (version 2) | ecosystem: Environmental > Aquatic > Marine > Oceanic | place: Arctic Ocean... | reverse complement strand
ATTTATTTTATTGGTTTTACGGATTTTTTTTATTTTTTTTATTTTTTTTATTTTTTTTATTTTTTTTATTTTTTTTGAAGATAATTCGTTAATTTCGCCATTGCCGTGTATTAATTCTATGCGTTCTTTTTCTCTATGATATGCACTACAAAATGATCCATATAATCCTGGTGTATAATATGATCTATAATGTTTACCAAGGGTATTCATATAATTGATATCATTATTAAGGTATTTTATTCTGGCATAAATGATTCCATCATTTGATGCTTCTGTTTGGTCGTTGAGCATGTGGAGAGAAATTTGTCTATTCATAAGCAGATTTGTTTGATTATTTAATTTATCATATTTTTTTTGCAATCGAAGAATTTGTTTTGTAAGTTTATTGGATTTTTCTAAGGTATCAACATAAACACAATACTCTACTGATAGTGCGGTAGCCAACTGTTCTTGAGTTAGATGTGCATTGGTGTCAATTGGTGTTCTACATATAGGACAAGAGGCATTTGTTTGAATCCATCTGTAAAAACATTTATCGCAGAGATGATGTTGACATTTAGTTACTACATTGTTATCCATATTTAAAGTTTTATAGCATACAGAACATTCATATGTTTCGTATTTATTTTCAATATCGAGTTCTTCTACAGGTTGGTCTACAGGTTGGTCTGATTCTTCTTCTGAATCAGAGATGATTGTACTAGCATCTGACATAGCATCCGACATAGTATCTGACTCCAATAGTTGTTCTGGTAGTGACTCATGTAATGTTTCATGTAATGTTTCAACATTAGAGATGGTATCTTCAACCTGGTTATTTTGGTCACTATTCATTGAAATTATTATTTAAGTTGTTCTTGTTGTTCGAATTCTTTTTAGTATAATGAAAAAAATTATATATAAATTATATTCAATTTTATATTGTAAAAAAAAATCGATCATAAAGTTTCTTTCGCCATTTGAATTAACTATTAATTTCATATATGCCAAGATTCATAGTTCGTGGATGTTTGGAATATGAACAACCAGAACAACAGTTTCTACAATAAAAATTTCCATCGGTAGAACAACATCTTTTTGATGCAACATCAGAACATCTTGGACAGATAAGAACATCTGACGCATTGGATTTTTTTTGTTTTGATTTCTTTGGGTATATATTACTTAGATGACTTTCTAACTGTTGAATTTGTTCTTTGAGAGTTGAATGTTTTTTTTCAAAATATTGAATTTGCCCGCTCAATTCAGATCTTTGTTCCAGCATTTTTCTGATATACATTTGTTCTTTCAGTTCTTCGGAATTGGCTAAAATGGAAGAACGACATAGAGGGCATGTATTATGTTCTTTTGTCCATTTCCAAAAGCAAGTATTGCAAAAACTGTGTCCACATTCAGTATTGACACAGTTTTCTAGTTTTAGGTCATCATTACATATAGGGCATTTCATAGTTGTTAATATTTTTTATTATTTATCAATAATTGGTTCAATTTTTATTATAAATATCATCATCGTTCTAGTTTGTATCATAGTTTGTATCATAGTTTGTACCATAGTTTGTATCATAGTTTGTATCGCAGGTGTTATAAGTTGTACTGGTATTGGTGTATGCAAAAAAACAACTATGACATAATTGCCCCAATCCTTTAATAACACATGATCTGGTTGAAATAGGTTGATTTTTTTTTATAAATGTTTTATTTTTACAAATAATACATTTTTCAAATCTGTTTGGAGAGTCTTGTTGATTATCAGTCATATAAAATTGAATAATATTTTAATATTAAATAGTTTTTCCATAACTTATAAAATGAATGATATCGAATTAGAAATGATACGTGAAATGAGCGATGCTCCCACATTTATATTTATCTTTATGATTATATGTGTTTTTACAATGGCATGGGTGTATGAAAATATTAACTCATTATAATTATATATGTATATTTTGGGAAATAATCAAATTAATGAAAAGGTAACTGAAAAGGTAACTGAAAAGGTAACTGAAGCGAAGAAAATTAACTATCAAAAGGGTTTATTTAAAATAAGTGGATTATTGTTTAAACAACACGAAGTCATATTGTTTGGTGTTTTTATTTTAGCAATATTTTTTTCATTTTATAGAAGTAAGGATAGAGTGGAAAAATTTAATAAATTACTATCAAATAAATTTTTCACAGTGTCTTTATTTACAATCATTTCCTTTTCGGTTTTTATACTTTATTTTAACAAACCCAGTGAAGATGATAAGCAATATATAAAAATGGCAACTGCTACAAAACACGCAATTATTGGGTTTACAATAGGAATTTTACATCATTTTGAGTTTAATGCTGCACCATTTTGGATTATATGGCTTACTTCATATTATTTGAATTTTAGTGTATAATATATTTTTGTATAATATATTTTTCATTGTATAATATATTTTCTTTACATCAATAAATGGGAAATATATTTACGAAAAAAAATAAACCATACGTTGCTTTATTAGACGATAAAAAAGAACATTTATGTTTGGAACAAATTACCATTGATTGTTTTGGTGATTGTAATATATGTAAACTTAGGGGATTGTACGGTTTCCAGATTAATAATCTGGAAACCGGTTTATTAATATTTATTTGTAAAAAATGTTATATTACCATGTAAAGTTTGATTATTTAATCAAACCATTTAAAGGATTGATGGGATATATGTTTGTGAACCAATCATGTTAATCTTGGTTGTATTTTTAAATTCATATGAAAATTGATTACTGTTTGGACTAATAATAACTAATGTACACAATTGTGGTGTAGTGCTCGATTAGTTCAGTTGGTAGAACATCGGTCTTATGAGCCGAAGGTCATGGGTTCAAGCCCCATATCGAGCATTTTTTTTTGTGATCTTACATCAATTCTATAGATCAGTATTCTTACAGCAAATTTATAAATTATTGAATACGGTAAATTAGCCAACATGCCCGAGTGGTCTAAGGGGGTCGACTTAAGATCGACTGTCGCAAGACTCGTGGGTTCAAACCCCACTGTTGGCATTTGCTCTGATAGCTCAGTTGGTAGAGCGCACGACTGTTAATCGTGAGGTCACAGGTTCGAAACCTGTTCGGAGCGTCTTTTTTTTTATCTTATTTTTAATCTTATTTTTTAATCTTATTTTTTAAAAAATTATTATATTATTTATCTCTATAAATAATATAATGAGTACTCAACAAACAATACTTGCCAAAAGATTGAAGAAAGGTAAATTACCAAAATTTGCCGAAAATTTAGATGTTGATTCATTGAGTAATTCACACTGCATGAAATTAATAAAGGACATTGCAAAATATGATAAAGATAATAAACAATACTTTGGGGGAAAGAGACGTCGAAGAACTAAACGTCGAAGAACTAAACGTCGAAGAACTAAACGTCGAAGAACTAAACGTCGAAGAACTAAACGTCGAAGAAGAAAGCGTTAATTAATTTAATTTTTTTTAAATACTTAAATAAAATTAGATGTCAGATGATATTTGTGCAATATGTCATGAAGTTTTAGGGAATAATTTGTATAATTTACCCGAATGTTCTCATAATTACCATACAAATTGTATTATGACATGGTTTAGGGCCGGACATAATACATGTCCTCTTTGCAATAATAAAGGAATAAATGCTACTAATAAAGAGGCCAATGATCATATTAATAATGTTTCTTGGGAGCAAAGGCAAAGTTATCTTTCGTTGTACAAAGAAATTTCTAGAAACTCTAGGCGTAAAAATGCTCCTGTGAAAATGAAAAAAGCAGTTGAAAAGGTTGTTAAATATCAGAAAAAATTTAGTGAATTCAAAAAAGAAAGTATAGCGTGGAAAAAATCCATGCCTGAAAATACGACTGTTCGAGAAATTATGGTAAAAATTTCTAAATATAGACAGAGGAAATGGAATATGGCAAGAGTTTTAAGGGATAAAAAGCGAATGATAGGATATCTTTACGGTAGTAAAATAGTTAATATCATTCTTCCTCAAAAGATAGATGTATGAAAATTGAAGTTATGATTGATCATATAATGCAATGTATTATTATTACTTATAAACCAAAATGTCATCAAATACACAAAATACACAAAGTAGAGGTAGCCGTGGTCGCGGTGGTCGTGGTGGTCGTGGTGGTCGCGGTGGTAAAAAACGTAAATACAAGAAGTGGAAGGAAGCACCTGTAAAAAAGAAGGTATTCGAGAGATGTCCTTTTAAAGTTGGTTCTGATAAGTGGGCTGTATGGAAACGTGCACGTTACGAAAATAAAGCGTTTACTTCAACTTATGAATATGAACCTGAGCATATTCCCAGAACATTTAAAACTAAGAGTTCGCAACAAACGAATGATACTAAAATGTTGTATCTACAAAATAAAATGATTGATGGTAATTGGATGTTGAAAAATGATGGCGAGTGTGAATATTTTGAACATCACTTATATCCGGATAAAAAAGTTGACGTTCATTCTTATATGGCTTCGGGTGGTCGAGAAATAAGATTCCCTTTTATGGATAAAAAAGACGATCCCGAAGGGATTGCATGTAGTATAGTTTGTATAAATAATAATGCTTCTATTCAATCTAATGAATTTACAAACTATTGTGATTCGCGAATTGGTAGACGTCATGCTAATTATGTTGATTACTTGGATTACCGACTAGAGAGACGAGCGGAATTTGATGCAGAAAGAAAAGCAATCGCTACCGCAAATGCTTTAAATAAAAAGTTAGCAAACAATGTCTAATATAAATTATAAAATTTACATTAGAATTAAAAATTAGAATAAATTTTAATATTTTTTTTATTACCTTTTTTTTGAAAAAAGGTAATAAATTTTAATATTTTTTTTATTACCTTTTTTTTGAAAAAAGGTATTATTTGCATATAGGACCATAAATCATCATAACAAAACAGAAAACAGGAAATAATAGTAATGATAAAACTAAAAGTTTAAATGGTATATAAAATACACAACGAACACAATTAAATGTATATGATCGTTTTCTTTTTTTTAGTTTTTCTTGATTGTCTTTAAAATTTACAAAAACATTATCATATATATCGACGGCTGCTTCTGGTAAAAATTTAAAATACATTTCTTCAAATTCATTATCTAAATTCATTAAAAATTCCATCGCCAACGAGTTTAAAATCATTTCAGTTATACTATCGTTATTATATACAATCCATAAATTAGCAAGATATACTAGTAAATTAAATCCAAATTCTTGAAACGTATCAATCATTACCCAAATATCTATACTTGGCATCATTCTATTTAATCTAGTACGATCTGTTAAATTATCCCATAAGAAAAAAGACCTTACAAAATAGAGCATCGATACTGCTAACATTATTGCTTTCATCTCTATTGTAGATTCATTAGGGCAAAATTCCTTATCAAATGTAGCCGTATCTGAACTGATTAATGCGACATAAACAATCCATTGGATTATAAAAATTAGTATTGGTAGCATAAAAAGTAATGAAAAAATATGAGAACAATAAAATGCATTTTTTGCTTTTAATACTTCATTTTTATATCCATGACGTATATGATATTTAAAAAGGGAAAACATGCCAAATTTGGGATCTGAACATACAATTGCTATTTTTTCATCATCAGTTAAATCTTCTTTCTGGGCTAATAGATTTTTACTGGGTGAATTACAATCTGGTAAAATTTTTTTAGAATGTTCTTCTCCTATTAATAGATCATCGTGAAATTTGGCCTTTATTTGTGCACATAAAAAATAACAGTTGTTTCCTACTGCACTACAACAACTTTTTTCAAATACAGTTTTGTGTTTTCTTATATTATCTGTAGATTGTGTTTGAATCATACTTTTTCTAGGATGAACATCTACAATGTTGTTTTGTTCGTTCTTTTTTTGTTCGTTCTTTTTTTGTTCGTTCTTTTTTTGTTCTTTATAAGATAATGATTCATTCAATTGCATTCTGATAAATTCTTGATTCGTTAATAATTTATTATATTTTTTTCGATCTGATATATTTTTTACCATTATTCTAGGTGTTAATATTCCGTTATTTTCTTCTTTTAACATGTATATAGTTTATCGTCCGTGTTCTTAAATAAATTTTGTTATTACTTTGAGGGTAATAAATAATTAATAATAAATGATAAATATATATTATGTCAGTAAGTAATAATTTTGTTAAATTAAGAGATCAATATGAGGAAGTAGATAATATTCAAGAAGAATGTTTGTTTTGTTTTGACAAAGTAGATTTGGAAAAATCATTTATTGTATGTAATACATGTGAAAAATATTGTCATGCAAACTGTTATACGGAATGGTTTAATCGGAAAAATGATACAGCATGTATATTTTGTCAACAAAATACATTAATTTATTATGAAACCAAAATAACCATGCTTGCAAGTTGTTTATCTTTTATCTGGAAAAAAAAACCCAAATATTCTAAGAAATCTTATAAAATTAAATAAATTATTAAAAAAAGTTGGATCTTCTTCTCAAAGATTGACTCCAATTTATTATGGAAGGATCAGTTCTTGTTCCACTTCTTCCTGCTGGTGGACGTGATACATATATATGGGTTTGTATAGTTGTTGGTTTTGTGGTTATGGTTTGACATGCTTGTGTTTTTTGTATATTTAATTTTATGTTTTGATTTGTTTGATTTGTTTGATTTGTTTGATTTGTTTGATTTGTTTGGTTTATTTTATTTTTTTCTAAAACTAGGACAGAATGTGTTTTTTCTACCAACTTTTTTAAATCCACATAAATATCATCCATTTTAACCATGTTAACATCCATCTTTACTTGTTTTATATAATATTTTTCTTATTTCTTGACTAGTTCCTTTTAAAAAGAAATCTTTTTTAAACTTTTTCTCTCCTGATTTGGATTTATATTTATTTGGTAAAGTATTATACATATTCTCAATAGATATATCCATAGATGTATTTTCAAATACAAAATGAGCATGAATTATACCGAATGCAAATATAAATGCTACTTCTGGACTCATCTTATATGTTTTTTGCATAATACTTCCTATATTTATAATCATCAATAATTCTTTCGGATGTAATGATTTTACCAAGTGTTCCTCGTTTGAATCTATCATTTTTGTATTTCTTCCCCAATTTATTTCATCATTCGTTAATTCTGACCAATTATTGAGAATTATGTCTATTGTGTGTTTGTTTTTACATTTAAATGCTAACTTTAATACATCCTTAAATGTATTGATACTATAAAATGATGTGTTTGTATATTGTTTCACATGTTGCCTTGTTATTTCTTTTTTGAGTTGCTGTTCATTTATCACCAGCATTGTATATGATATTTGGTTATTTGTTATTTGATTCAATTTTATATTATTAAAAAAAGTTTTAATAATAAAAAAAAAGTTGTATAAAAGTTTTATTAATTATGCAGTGTTATTATTAATTATGCAAAATGATAATAGGATTTAGATATAATAATTCTGAGAATTATAGTCCCAAACTCTCTTGATAGACCTTCATCGCCTTCTCTTGTACTAACTTACTTGTGGCAGCACTGCTAGCAAAAGGTTTCTTATCTTTATCAGTGAGCGTTCCCCAATTTTTTCCTAACTCCTTAGCAATATTTCCAATATTAATTTTACCCATTTTCTTTTTCTGAATCTTCATAAGAGCAGGTCGATGAGCATCGCAATAAAACATAAACGCGGTCTTAGCCTTTTTGGGGCGGTTTGGATCCTTCATTTTCTTCACCTTAGGTTTTGGACCCAAAATCTTCTCAACAACCTCGTTCATATTTTTGGGTTTTCCCAACTCCATACAAACTCTCTTTACAACTGAGGCATGAGATTCATACCACAATTCATTTAGTGCACTAGTATTATTAAAATATAAAGTATTCATAATCAATTATGCTATAATAACTAGACATTTTCTTAAATCAATTTTCATATAACTTATTAAATAATATCAAAATTATTTAATAAGTTTATTACTAAATTACTTTAAAAAGTTTTTCGTGACTTTTGTTTAGTTTTTTAAGAGAATTGCTCTTTTTTAGTTCTCTTTTTTTAGTGCTTTATTTTCAGTCCATATTGTGATTTTATTTTGAGTTAGTTAGTATTTAAAGTATTTAATTAATATATAAATATATGGATTTTGACTCATCGAATTATAATACAGATGAATTGTTAAATATTTTGGAAATTAATCAAAGTGGTGATTATAGTTTAGACAACGTTTTTAAACTAACAAAAAAATCAATGGACACCACCAGACTTAGTGATGATAATGCAAATAAGGAAGCATTATTGGATTTCATTGTCGTATCTTTTAAAAAATTGTGTGTTCATTTTCAATATGATGTACCTGATTATATGGATAGAGAATTAGATAGATTGAAAATTAAATTATTGACAAATAATGATACTATAAACAATGATCCTAGTAAATTTGTGATTAATCATAAAATTGGGAGTAAAGAAGTCGATAGATCTGTTGAAAAAAAGAAATTCAAACGAGTTAATCCTATTAAAAGAGAAGTGTATAATACTGTTTTAACTATTAATACTAAATATAGAAATAATTATTATGGCTCTAAATCTACTGATTTTTTAGTCGATTTACCAAATCCAGTGAAGAATGTAACCGGTTTAAAAATTAGTAATGCTGAATTGCAAAATACTTATTATACGGTTTCTAATTATTTAAAAACGAATGTATTCTATATTCATTTAACTAGACTTACAGGTGCGCCATCGGTACCAGTTACGGGAATGTACAAAATAGAAATACCTGATGGTAATTATACTTCATTAGACGCGATCGGCACTATTAATGGTGTTGGTGGTGTTGGTGGTGTTGGTGGTGTTGGTGGTGTTTCTGGATTTGGGTTGAAAAAGGCAAAATTATATTCAGATTTAACAACTGTAGTTGATCTATCTACTATAATTATTGCTAGTTATGATGCAATGACTAAAAAAATTATTTTTAGTTTACAGACGGCTGCTGTTTTAAATTATAAATTTGATTTAGATTTTGTGTTGCATGGGGAGGTGGAAAGAGATATTGCAAAAAATTTGGGATGGCTTTTAGGATATCATAAACCGTATTATAGTTTTGATGACACAAAAACTATTGATGGTGTAAAATATGAGGCTTCTTATGAAAAAACCACAAAGATTGATACTGTAGGTGTTGGCGTGTCTATTACTACTAAGGGGTTTCAACCAGAAGCCCCTTCTGATTTTACAGGAACTAAATTCTTTTTAATAGAAGTTAATGATTTTAATAACAATAGTATGCAATCATTTTATTACCCAGGTACATTTAATTCATTGAAGATGAAGGATCTATTGGGTAAAATTCCTAATAATGCAGGGGCCACTATTTTATTTGAAGATTCATATGGACCTATAAATCCTACCAGATATTATTTAGGACCTGTAAATATTCAAAAACTTCATATTAGATTGTTAGATGAAAATGGTATTGTTGTTGATTTGAATAATGTTGATTTCGCTTTGACGTTTGAGTTAGAAGTATTACATGTTCATTATGAAATGTTAGATCAATAAATGTTAGATAACTACGAAACGGGGGAGAGATAATATTATGAACGGAGAGATAATATTATTATAAATTTGATTTTAACAACTATTACTCCATTTTCGGGAGAAATATGCCGAGTTAGATGACGTATTTGATGGGGTGTGGGGGATTGTCGCTGTTTGGATTTTATAATCATCATTTGCAACTGCAATTTGCATTTTGGACGGTGTATTTTAATTTATGTCCTACATTATTTGATGATGTGGATGCGCTACATGTGTTGGTTGTTTTATATATATCATTTTTGAAATATCCCACCATATTATTTTCATTTACTATATTGAAATTAGGATAGGTAATCGTGTCATCAGTTGTTCTATAATCATATTTCTTTATTTTAGACATTATAGGTAAATATTTAGTATGATTTTCAGTTGAAATTTGTGGTATTGGATGGGTTCTATCTTGAGAACAACACGTATTTTTTGTTATCGGTATTGGATAATTAAAGTTTCTTTTAGTTATAGACATGTTTGTTTGATTGGTATTGCACGAATTTTCTTGGTATAATGGTTGTCTATTGCATGAACTACTGGCTAATATTATTTTCTGATTTACAATTATTTTACTTCTTATACCATCATCTAAACTAAATGCTTTTGTTTTTGATAAATCGCAACATGGTTCTAAATCATAATAACCTTTTGTTAGTTTTAAAAGAGTGCTGTGATTATTTGCTGATCTTAACGCATTATTTTCAAATATTGATATATTTGTTTGAAATTTTGGTTGTAAATTATTGTTTATATTTCCCATAAGTGTTATGTTTTCTAAATTTTTTGTTCTTTCTCTTGCATCACCCATTATTGTATTTGTTTTAAAATTAGACATATATAATTTTGATTATATTAAGTAATTTTGAAATAAAATAAATTTAGGGATTATTGATGTTAAATATTATTGATGTTTTAATATGCGAATAGATATATATGGCTATAAATTTTGCTTCTAGTGAAATAGTTAACACTGGTGATTTTGTTCGTTCTCTACAACATACTGTATTATTATTTGCTTCTAATTCAGATGTTTCTGTTGAATTAGGTATAACAAAGGATAACTTTATAAACTTATTCTATAAATATGATGGTCAGTTTGGTTTTAGTACGGATGAAACTATATTGGGCATTAAAAGTAAGTTATCCGGTTGGTTTGAATCAACCGGTACAGGTGTCACGTTAACGTCTAATGAAAACTATGATGTAGTTAAAGATGTTTCTGGATTATGGGCCGTCGATACTGAGATTGCTACGACTGAGTGGTCTTCTTCGGTATACATAGATATTATTAGCAAGTTGCTGAGTGTTAATCAATGGACAAAATTAACTTATTCAAATGCATTGACTTTACAAGAAATTTTAACAATATTTAATAAACCTAATTTGGAGGTAGGAAATAAATTAACTTTATCTATTATGGTAAATAATAGTAATTCAAGTACTAAGCCTGTTGAAATTATTTTACATTTCAAGATTGTTTAAAGATTGTTCAATATTGATGATTGGAATTGTATATAAAAATTATTTAGCAATAAGTATTATATGAGTTGTGTAAATTCACCTAATGCAAAATTTTCATTTATCCATGTGAATACTAAATTTAGATCGAATTATTATAATACAAGTAGCAGTGATTTTAACTATCAGTTTCCTAATTCTTATTCTAATATTAAATCTATTAAATTAGATAGTATTTGCATACCTAATACATGGTTTTTATTTTCATCTAAAAAAAAGAATAATGTTTTTTTTATTGAAACGACTGATTCGTGTAATGGACTTGAACTACATCAAATTATTATTCCCGATGGTAACTACACGGTTGAACAATTAGAAGGTTTTTTAAATAAAACATATTTTTATTTATCAGAAAGTTCCAATGGATTACAGAATATAAAATTTTCAATCCATGAAAATAGTTTGAAATCCATATTTTCGGTGATTGACGGGACATCTAGTAGTTTCACATTTGATGTGAAATTTGCCCATAGCGAATTAAAAAACATTTGTTACGGTGCTGGTTGGATTTTAGGGTTCAGATATGGTAAATATACGGGTATAACCAGTTACGTTATGTCCGAAGGTCTTTTTGATGGGGGAGGAGATCGTTATATTTATTTTTGTTTAGACGATTTTAACCATTCTTCGTTAAATCCGCATGAAGTTTGTTTTGAAAAATATAGTATTAATGAAAGTGTTTTAGCAAAAATATATTTGGCGGATGGTAAATTTGCAATTAATATTGATGACAGTTCTAATAGTTCTAATACTACTGTTAAAACCCGTGTTTTTTCGGGGCCTATAGACTTGAGTAAAGTAAAAATTAGAATTTTAGATCAATATGGAGAGGTTATTGAGTTAAATCATATGGATTTTTCATTTTCCTTACAAATTTGCGGATAATATGATTGTTAATAATTTATAATCTTAATAATTTATAAATTATGCTTACCGGTAAACGAAGACGAGCAATATATCTTGATGGCAATAGTTATGGATTATCTCTGCGAGGTATAATGAATGAAAAGAATAATGTTACATTCAATGACAGTGTTGTTTTATCACGGGATTATTTAGATTTTAAATTGCAAGTTATAAAAAATTATATTGAACCTCTTGTGAATAAGAAATATGAATATTTGCGATATAATTATCATATGATTGAAGAAACGTTGGAAAGAATTAAAAAATATGGTAATGAACAAAATAAGGATGACATTGAACTTTTCACTAAAATTTTAAAAGTTATTAGAAATACGATTGATATGCATTTATCTTTTACCGAAACTGAAAAGAAACTGTATGGTACTAATGGGGTTACACAATTATTGGTACGTACATCTCGTATTGTACTTAATGCAAAATATGAGATTTATAATAATTTATTTGGCGACGTTAGTAAAGAGGATGGTGTTAAAAATTATGATGATGGATTAATTGATCGCATTGATTATCTTTTGAAAAATCTTTCTGACCCAACATTTGCCAATATTCGATATGAAATGCGAGATAAGGTTGATTTATTTTTATCTGTCCAACGTGTTGAATTAGAAAAATTGATTTCTTCTTAGTGTAGAATATATTTGAATTATTATGACTAGGAATTTTAGGATGTTTAACCATGTGGATTATGATGATATTATTGATGATCTTTACCAAAACCAATTGAAAACGCTGTGTTGTGTTTCATTTTTGTATATGTTATTAAGAGGATTAACTTATCGTTCTCTTTTACATTCATATTTTGCATTGATTATTTTTAGTTTTATTCAGGAATATGGTGTAAGTTATATTAAAAATGATATTAATAATCGTTTTAAGAAATTATTTCATAAATTTATTACTAATAAGACATTGGAGGAAGATTCTGTGGAAGATTCTGTGGAGGAAGATTCTGTGGAAGATTCTGTGGAGGAAGATTCTGTGGAAGATTCACGAGTCGTACATCATGTATCACACACTGACCTAATGATCACATTTAAAAAAATTTGTCATCCATCCAAAAATAGAATAGCATCGCCACCACTATCACCACAGTCATCTGATTCTGTGGAAGAAGTTTCTGTGGAAGATTCTGTGGAGGAAGTTTCTGTGGAAGATTCTGTGGAGGAAGTTTCTGTGGAGGAAGTTTCTGTGGAGGAAGTTTCTGTGGAAGAAGTTTCTGTGGAGGAAGTTTCTGTGGAAGAAGTTTATAATGGTTCTAAAGATGGAGTTTATAATTGTTCTAAAGATGAAGGTTCGGTGGATTCGTATACTCTAAGGAAAAGACAAATTCTTCGAGATTGTTAAATTAAAACAAAACCTATAACTTGTAATACCCATCCGACAATGAGTGCATAGAAAATTTTATTTTTCATAAAAAATAAATCGGTTATGCTATTAGTTGGTTCAATCCAATAATTTATAAATTTTATTACGTATATTAATAATAAAGACACAGAAAGTATATAATATAATTTCATCATATTTTTTGTATTCAGTTCTGTGTCAAAGTTTTCTAAAATATGATATGGACCAGACCATTTTTTATTATTAAAGAGACTTCTTTCCAATCGGAGGTGAATGCATCCTTTAAAAAATAAATGCAAACAAAATGATATTAACCATATTATTAAAAAACTTAGATTAAAAGGAGAATATAAAAATAGCAAAAGGGTAATAACATGGGGTGTATAGTGGAGAAAAAATGCAGTAAACCATCCTGCTATATTACCTGTTTCGAATATAGATGTTAGAAGAGATGTTATCTTTTTTATTTTATTATTTGTGTATATTTTTCTATCTTTGATATTAAAAATATTGATCATATATTATATTTACTTAAAAATATAAATAAAATTGAACTTTTTTGATAATAAATAATAATGGTTTAATAAAAAAAAATGGATATTTCTCAGATTAAATCGGAACTTGATCACAAAGGTTATGTTGTTGTACCAGGTGTTTTGAACCGGGAAGAAGTTGATAAATGTTTGGATTGGTTTGGGGACTGGCAGAAAAGCATTCCTGATCATGATTATCAACATGATAAATTAAGCCCTCATGGAATTTATAAATTTCACCAGGCTGGTCATCAAAGACATTCGTGGTATATTAGAACTCGACCTGCAGTTAGAGAGGTTTTCGAAGGGTTATGGGGCACAAAGGATTTGGTGGTTTCATTTGACGGTTCTTGTTATATGCCAAAAGATATGAAAAAAAAGGATAATATTTGGACACATACTGACCAGGCGCCAGGTAAAAAGGGTCTACATTGCATTCAAGGTTATGTTGCTCTAACTACCAACGAAGAGAGAACTTTTGTTTGCTATGAAGGAACTCATAATATTCATGAAAAATATTTTGCAGATAAGGGTATTGAAAAAGGTGGAGATTGGCAGGTTATTGATAAAGGTACAGTTGGTGCTCTTCATGAATACAAACGAGTTGTTAGAGTTGAGGCGGGATCATTGGTTTTATGGGATAGCCGTGTCTTTCATCAAAATCAATATGGTAAACCAGGAAGCGAAGAAAGAATTGTTCAATATGTTTGCTATTTACCTAAAAATCATGTAAAAAATACGTTGACAACGAGAGCGAAAAGACAGAAATATTTTGAGGAGCGGAGAACCACGAGTCATTGGCCATGTCCTATTAAAGTAAATGGATTACAAGGACGGACATTTGGAAATGAAAGATTGAAAATTAATTACGATGCCTTGCGAAAGCCTGATCTGGACGATATGATGGATGATATTAAGAAATTATTGTAAAATTATTTAATAAATATGAGATTATTTAATACATATATCGACTAACATTATTCAAAATAATGTTTTTTTATTATTCAAAATAATGTTTTTTATTATTATTTTTGTATTGTTACTGCTTTTTTTTCCCCGAATATATATATGGTTGAAAAAAGTAAAATAATGATAGGGGGAACATTATTGGAATTAAAAAATTTAGTAGATATTTCAAAAAAAACAATTATACTTGTTGGCGAGGTTCATACGCGTATTACAAAAAATCCCGAATATGATAATTCTATTAGGAAACAAAAAGATATAATTGATATTGTTAATGCTAAATTTGGTAAAGATAAAACATACTTTTATTCAGAAGCACCCTGTGCTTTCCAACAACAGGTTCTTGAAACCAACTTAATTGCCGCATGCGTGGTTGTTCAATACGCAAAGATGGAAATGCCTGTAAAATTATCAACTATATGTGCCGAAACGAGAGATGAAAAGGGAATGTGTGATAGTGAATATTCGGATGATATATTATCTATTTTTAATAAAAATGCAGATGTAGATTGCATAATTGTTCAAATAGGGCTGGCACATATAGTCGAACTAAAAAAACATATTATTGAAAAACGACCAGATATAAACATAATAATTGTAAATACGGCATCACAAGACCAAATAACCCGATTACATTCAGTTTTGACTGATACGTTTGATGGTCTTGAATTATTAGATATTGAAAAACCTTATGACTTACCAGTTGAAGTGAATGGTGGTTATAAAAAAAGGAGTAGAAAGAGCGGTAGAAAGAGGAGTAGAAAGAGGAGTAGAAAGATCAGTAGAAAGATCAGTAGAAAGAGGAGTAGAAAGAGGAGTAGAAAGAGGAGTAGAAAGAGCAGTAGAAAGAGGAGTAGAAAGAGCAGTAGAAAGAGGAGTAGAAAGAGCAGTAGAAAGAGGAGTAGAAAGAGCGTAGAAAGAGGAGTAGAAAGAGCGTATAAATTAACCCAATTTTAGATATTTAAATTTTCATATTAAATCGGTTATTGAAAATTAATTACGATGCATTGCGAAATGATCTGTAAGAATTGATGTATGATATTAAGAAGTTATTGTAAAATATTATTGTAAAATAATATTGTATATGAGTAAAAAAATTATTTCATTTACATGTTCAGCATTAAAACAATTAAAACAAATAGCAAAATTTAATAATTCTAATGGAATTTTATTTAGTGTTAAAAGTGGTGGATGCAATGGGTTTGAATATAAGTTTGAACCTGTTAATACTTTTTCTAATGAAGGTCGTAATATTGTAGTTGAAGATGATTTAAAAATAGAAGTGTGTGAAAAAAGTCTTTTTTATCTTCTAGGGACGAAAATAGATTGGGATGAAGATATTATGGGGCGACGTTTTATTTTTGATAATCCTATGGCAGAGGCATCATGTGGATGTGGTACATCTTTTTCTATGGGTAACTTGTAGACCGTTGTTTTGTTAGAAAATTTCTATTGCGTCTTTAAATATTGGTTTTTCTAATGGTATTATACGTCCAACACATCCTAATGTCCATTGCCTTTTATAGTTGAACTGGTGTTTTTTTAATTTTTTTTTCCATTTATATTCTTCATAATAATTATTACTGTTTTGTAATATATTTTTACCATGTAAATATTTTCTATATAAATTTTCTCTCCAAACTTCATTTGATCTCATTATATTTTTACTTGTTTTGTCAAATGGTTTTAATTTTATTCCATCTAAATATTGATATATTAATATATTAATTTCAATAGGTATATTATTTAACATTAATACTATTAAATAATATTTTAAATAATATTTAATATTATTTGGTAATTGATAAACTACAATAAACGCTTATTAATAAATCCTATTAATCCTATTATCACATCTATAAGAAGAGGTATATACGCATTACTATTTTTTTGTATAGCGAGTATTCCAAAACTTAAATAGAGAAATGCATGCACTGGTCTTAAGTAATTCCACCATATTTTTTGGCCAAATCCTCCTACTTTTCTATTTATAATATATGTATAAATGAATCCTGTACCCATAATTAATGCTATGTATCCTAATTTAGGTAAGTGTTTTTTATTTATAGTTTTTGCAATATATACAAATAACGATCTTATTACAATACAAACGGAGAGAAATATAATATTTATGTGTTTTTGAGGTAACATATACAGTAGTTTTATATTATATATTTTTGTTTTTTTGTTTGTTTTTTTTGTTGTTTGTTTTTTTTGTTGTTTGTTTTTTTGTTGAAGAATTTCTCTCCGTAATATATATATGCCAACACCACGTGATAAAAAGTTATATAAAAAAATTAAGAAAAAGGTTTATAAAGATATACCAAAACATAGTGCGTATAGAAGTGGTATTTTAGTGAAAAAATATAAGAAAGCCTATACAAGAAAATATAGTAAAGGGAACCGTAAAGGGAACAGTAAAGGGAACCGTAATCCTTATATTGGAAAAAAAACACGTAAAAAGGGACTGCGTCGATGGTTTGATGAAAAGTGGGTTAATCAAGATGGTAAAGTTGGATATCATAGTAAAAGTGATGTTTATAGACCTTCGAAAAGGATCACTAGAAAAACACCTACCACTCATAAAGAATTATCTAAGAAGGAAATTAACCGTTCTAGGAGAGAAAAATATACAAAAGGTAGAGTAAAAAGATTTAAAAAGGGAGGAACTAGAAAAATATATAATATGACTGGTGGTGCACTACCAAAAAAGGTTGGCGGTAGATATTATTTTAAAGATTATCCGGAATTTAAACCTAATTTGAGCCCGCGTGAAATGTTTAAGTTGGGAAGTTTTGGTGGTACATATTGGCGTCCTATTAAGTCTAAAGTTATTGGTAAAGAATTGAAAAATCTTCATAAGAAATATCCCAAATCATGGTGGAAAGGTATTCCGGAAAATCATTTGACGTTACCGTTTGATAAGTATGATAAAACAATAAATAAATATGGTGTCAAGGTTGGGACTACTTTGGATTTTTGGGAAAGTAAAGGATGGATAAAGAAACATCATCCTTACGGGTGGGTTCATTGGTATTGTGATTTTTTTATGGGAAAACGAGGTGAAGACGATGGACGCCAGGTAAAACGGTGGCAGGGAGTTTCAGGTGAAAGAGGTAGATTTATGAGATTTTTAGTTACGCAAATTTTAAAGAAAAAAAGTAAATGGAATGATGAAGATATTAGTCCTAAGATAAGACAAACATTGCAACATTGGGCATATAAGTTAACTCTGGCTGATTTTAACTATGAAGTAAAAAGGCGTAAATTATAAATGTAGAAATTGTAAATGTAGAAATGTAGAAATTGTAAATGTATAAAAAGTTTAAATATTTAAATATTATATTTAAATTTATGTATGATAGATTGTGCTGTTTGCCGAGAAACTCATAAATGTGGATTAGAAATTGTTGCATGTAAACATGTTTTTTGTTCAACTTGTTTGTATAAATGGTTTACTAAAAAACATGATTGTCCTCTTTGTAGAGGTGAATTTTCGTTGAATGACGTTAATGTTAAATATTTCAGACATGGTATTAAAACTAGGAGAGAAAAACGTCTTATTGAAGAAGAAGTTTTTATATTAGATATTACAAAATTATACAATGATTTAAAATCATATAATTTGCATGGGTTAAATTGTGGTATAATTATCGGATCCATTATAGATAAATGTTTGATTTATATTAATTTATTATTAAATTCAACCAATCATAAAATACATTTGATTATAAAATATTTGAACATTTATGTTTCCATATATTATGTGGGTGTGTTTACACATCAAGAGAAATATATGAAATTAATGGACTTGTTGAAAGATGAACCCGTATTGACTGGTAATGTATGAGAATGTTTGATTTTTTATAACATATTATATGTTATAAAAATACCCACGGCAGGACTCGAACCTGCAGTCCCCGCTTTAGAAGAGCGATGCCTTATCCATTGGGCCACGCGGGTGTATATTCCTAAAATATTATTTAAATTCATATTGAACGAATAGTTGTTGGATATTTTATTATATAAATTTATATAAATGAATGTTGTGAAAAATAACCTTATTTTATTTTGTGTTATGTTTGTTAGCGCCTTATTTTTAAATCCAATGAATATACTTGCTTATAGTATTGATGATCTGTATCTGTCTATTACGTTAATTTATGCTAGTTTGTATATGGCTTCTAATATGATATGGTCTCATCAAATTGTTCATTATTTTCAGATGGGGCATTTTAATAAACAAGTTTTTTTGTTAGGTTTAGGCATGTCTTTGTTTTTTGTTTACTTGATGAAATTTCAGGTTGGTATTGGTTATAAACAGTGGATTAGACGTATGATCCCACATCATTCAACTGCTTTAACAAGTACAAACAAATTACTTGAAAATAGTAAGGCCGCTAGTGGTGGTGCAGTTTATCGGTTGGCAAAGGATATAGTTTATAATCAAGAAAGGGAGATTGCTTTTATGAAAAATATGCTTTAGTTGATATGCTTTAGTTTGGATGATATTGTTGGTTTTAGATAATTTGGTTTTCTTTTTAGTTTTCTTTTTCTTTTTGGTTTTCGGTTGGGTTGTTTGGTTTGTTTGGTTTGTTTGGGTTGTTTTGATATTTTTTTGTACCATTTTTGGATTTGTTTTACTTTATTTTGTGTAAAAAGTGGTATTTTCTCTCCATAAATTCTTGGACGAAAGTTTGTGAAAGTTTTAATATATTCATCCCAATTTGTTGAACTCATATCTTTATTACAATCACTGCAAATAGGTAATAAATTGTCTATACTTATTCTTCCGCCATTTGCTTCGGACTTTATATGTCCTGCATGGAAGGTATTGTTATATGTAAATGGTGTTATTCTGGCTTTCCAACAACAGAAACATTTGGCTTCTATTTTATCCCCTATGTATGTTTTCCATACATCAAATCTTATTTGTGGTGAGATTTTCTTCTTTTTTGGTTTTTTTTGTGGTTTTTGTAGTGGTTTTTGTGGGTTTTGTGGTGGGTCTTCGTTTCGGCGTTTACATTTATGATTTTTAAATCCTGTTAATGTTTTATACTTTTTTGTACATTGGTCACAAGTCCATTGTGTATTCATAGTATAATATTACTTATTTTTTTTAAACTATAGTAATATATCATAATTTGAAATTTGAAATTTGAAATTTAGATATATTATTTAAATAATATTTGTTAAGATAAATAAAAATTGAACCTAATATTGTTTTATAATAAAACATTATTTTATAAATGCAGTCACAATTATATTTAAGAGTTGGAAAGGGTGATTTGTGTTCGAGACGCATAATGGTGGATGAATATACATATCGGGATATGGCTCCTTCAGAACACCAAATATGTATTGGTGTAATGGATGATCATTTATTGAAGGGGACCGCACATAAAGATTTTGTGGCTAAGAATGGTTGGTATATGGGTTCAGTGTTCATAAAAATCCCAATGACAGATATGAGTCTGTGTGCTTTTATAAAGTTGGTAACAAAAATTAATAGTACCATAAAAAAAAGGTATACTACTAATGATGAAAATTGTCCAATATTTAAAGGTGCCACTTATAGTAATATATATCCCCAACTAGTAAAGTGTATAGAAGAAATAATCGAAATGTTTAAGAATGAAACAGGAAATAAAGATTGGAGTTATTATGATGGCCTTGGAAACGTCACTGTAAAAAAAAGATTAAAAAATGCGGATGATTTTGTGAAAAATTGGTAGTTATAATATTTATAAAATTGAAATTTATGATATATCTTATGTTTTTTTATATACATGAATATTGAAATTTATCTAGACCATTTAAGTGAATGTCTGGTGGAAATACAGGAGATAATTAATAATATAGAATATTGTGGGATGGATAACGATGATAAAAATGAAATACTATTAGTTTTGAATGAAAAATATTTTAAAATTCATAAGGTTTTTCAACAGAATATTTTGACATATTGTTCAGCGTGATTAATATGATTTATATGATTTATATGATTTATAATATGATTAATATTTATATGATTAATATTTATATGATTAATAGTATATGAACCGACTTTTTTACAAAGAAGTTATTGAGAAAACTGATAAACATGAAATATATTTTTTTTTTATACATGCTGGGAACTTTTCTGATTGCTTTGATAGTGATTATAATTATAAAATAGTTGTTTTAAACGGATCGTTGCGAATTATATCCGATAATATAAAAAATGAAGGTTTTTATTCCACAAATAATGTTATAGAAATTAGTTGTGGAGAGATATTTAAGTTGCAAAATATTTCTATTGATGTTTTGAAATTATTAATTATAAAATTTAAATGATTTGGTTGTAGAAATAAATCGTTAAGATTTGTATATTTTTATTATTTTTATTAATTTTATGTGTATATTATTCCTCTTCAAATGAAGTAACGCATGCTGCACCACCACCAAAAGCCATTTCACACTCGGAACTATCTGCGTTAGGATGATTTTTATCTTGATAATTTGGATACCCATAGTAAAAGTAATCGTTGAAATATTCTTTAAAATGTTTTTCATCCTTTTCGTCTAATTTAAATTCACCTTTATAATATCCTTCTTTGTAAACACTACCATCGTATCGATAAACATAATATTTTGCTGGGTCATAATGATTATCTTCTACATATTTTCTCCACTCATCGAGACCACATTCAATCCATTCTAACTTTTTTTCTTCCAATAAATCGACCTTAAGATCTTTTCGTTCATCTTTTAATACTTTTATTTTTTTTTTACATTCTTTTAATTCTTTTTTTAATTCTGTTATCATTTCTAATTCTTCCTCCATTTCTAATTCTTCCTCCATTTCTAATTCTTCCTCTATTTCTTCTACACGATTTCTGTTTTTTCTTTCTTCATCGAATACATCTTGTACTGTGCGTTCTGTTGTCATTTTAAATATATTTGTATATATATTTAAAATTATTTTATTCAATTTTATATGTTTTTTGTTTTGGTAACTCCTTACCTTTTCAAAATGTAAATCTTTATATATCTACCAATATTAATCCATGATGATGATGTAGAATATATTTTACTCGTTTACTTTCTAAACTTATGGTTTTTAGTTTTTCCATTTTATTATAGAATCTTTTTTCTATTTCAGTTAATTTTCTTTCATTGTTCATTGTTTTGTTTGAATTTTTTGATGATATTTCTATTTGAAGTGGATTTACTATTAGATAATCCGGTTTATCCATTACTTATATTTATTTTTTCTTTTTATCTTTCTTTTTCTTGATTATCTTTTTCTTGATTTTCTTTTTATCTTTCTTTTTCTTGATTTTCTTTTTATCTTTCTTTTTCTTGATTTTCCTTTTATCTTTCTTTTTCTTGATTTTCCTTTTATCTTTCTTTTTCTTGATTTTCCTTTTATCTTTCTTTTTCTTGATTTTCTTCCTCCTTCCATTGTTCCATTATCACTAATATGATAACAAGTTTTTGGTTTTCTTCTTTTTTCACTATTTGATGGGTATGCCTCCCAGGGGCGATTAAAGAGTGATGCCGGTTGAATACCTATTTTTTCGTTGTCTTCTTTTGTCATATGGATGGATTCTCCATGGTCCACCACTTTTTGCATTATAAATATATTATCAATTGAAAAATATTCCTGTGTAGTTTTAAAATTTGGTTCTGACCACATTTGAACTGGTATGTTTATCAGTTTTTCCAATTCTTTAATTTTATCTACTTCATAATTTTCTTCGTTTGTTTTTTTATCTTCTTCTATTTTTATAAATTTGAGACGTGCTTCGTGAGTTGCTTGGTGGTTATTTGTGTTCTCAATTTTTTTTAAATCTTTCCAGTTGTTTAAAACATTGTTCATTATGGGAAAATTATCTATTGTTACTTTCTCTAGTAAATCAAGGGCATCGAGTTGTTTCAATATATCAATATCATTTCTTACACCACCACCCCCAGATTTACCAGGAAGAGATTGACCTCTAACAACTTTGTATAATAATTTTTCTGATGCGCTGATACTGTTATCTGTAAAAGTTAAACATCCTCTAAAATTTTTAATGTTGGTTTTATGTTTGTTGAGAATTGTCTGCAAAAAACTACTATTTTCCACATCAACAAAGTCTAGAGCAAAAACTCCTTCAGGAGTTAGTAATTTAATTATTGTTTTAAATATTACATCTGATATACCACTCCAATCACTTGATATATAATCAAAGAGGCCTCTAAAATTTTCTGCTAGAATATTTAAATTATCCACATTTGTTATATCACCTCCAAATGTTTGTGTTTCATCAGACCCCTGTGGTAGATCAAAAAAAAACCATTTATCGTCTTTAAATCTAATTTTATTCTTTAGATTATTTTTATATGCAAACAAAACTAAATTGTTTTTTTTCCCATTTTCCTTCCTTTCTGTTAATTTTTGTTTTATTTTTTGTAGTTCTTCAGGAGTGGTAGAAACTGTTGATGGCTTTTTATTATTAACTAATCCGCGCGTTCCCATATTTTATATATATTAATATTATATTTTTTGTTGTCATATTTTTCTTACGTTTGTTTTTCTAAAGTTTTAAATTGATTTTAAACGTATTCTATATTCATATGTATATATGTCACTTGTTGGTTCTAATGAAGATATGGTTGTCGATAATTTTGCTAAGATTTATGTTATGCTAAGAGATCATGCGGATGATGATGGTGTCCCAGTTTTTAATAAAGAAGATTGGAAGAATATAGTTGATACTTATGATAAAAAGAAAGTCATCGAGGTTCTTGCTCATTATATCATAAATAATAAACCAATCTTTCCTCTACGAAAAATAGAGTATAAAAATATGAAAAAGAGTTTCGATAATATGTTGAACCGGGATATATGTGACTTGAAGGTTGTTCGGCTGGGAATGACGATGGTTGAGTATATTGTAAAACTCAAATATGATTATGATTGTACTTCTAGTGGTATAGGGGAGAAGTGTCTTTATATGATCCAATTAGGTCATGAATACAATGATGCTAGTTCCTATTTTCAACAAGAAAATAGGTTGAAATGTAATTCATATGGATATAAGGGTCCATTGAATGCTTGGGTTGATTTGGATGCGTTGAAAAAGATGAATTGGACATTTTGGCGTCCATCCATGATAGGTAAAAATGGTATTCGTTCTCGGGATTACAGGTCATCTATGAGAGTTAGTGGTTATGTTGCAACTCAGTTTAAACCTCATGTAGCCAAGGTGATTTATGAGATGAATAATGCCAAGCGAATTTTAGATACGAGTTGTGGGTGGGGAGATAGATTGGTTGGGTTTTATTGTACGAAGGGAACAGAAGTTTATTATGGATGTGATCCTAATGAGCATGTCTACAATGCATATAAAAAACAATGTATCGAGTATGAGAAATTATTGGGTACAAAAGAAGAAGATATTGAGATTATTGATGGAATTTGGGTAGGAATGGATGAAGAACTTGTTGATGGGGGGGAATATCAGGGAAGTAAGGGATGTTCTTATTTTGAATGTAAAGGGAAAAAGCATGTAAGAATTTATAACGGATGTGCTGAAGATATTGTATTGGGTGCTGATGGTGCCGATGGTGCCGATGGTGCCGGTGGTGCTGATGGTGGTGATGGCGATGGCGATGGCGGCACTGATGGTGGTGCCGATGGTGGTGCCGATGGTGGCTTTGATTTGCTATTTACGTCTCCTCCCTATTTTAAAACGGAGAGATATAATGAGGGTGGTGTTGGAGAAGAGTTGCAATCATGGAAACGATATGATACATTTGAAAAATGGAGAGATAAATTCCTTTATAAAATGATTCAAAATGTGGGATTGTCTTTGAAGATCGGTGGTAAAATTATGTTGAATATAGTTGATCCCCAAATTAAGAATAAAAGATATAACGTTTGTGATGATATGGTGAATTATGTTATCGGACTGGGTTTTCAGTATGATGGTTGGATATTACAGAGAATGAAAGGAGGCCCTGCAAAAAAAGGATTGTGTGGAGATAACTGGTACGGTGAACCTATATTTAGTTTTACCAAGTTGAATTGATTGTTTTGAAGTTGTCTTGATGGATATTATAAAATTGAATATAAAATTATGAGTTATAATGATAATATAAATATGCAATTATTTCTAATAGGTGTTCGTTTGAAAAACTCAACCAGAAAAAATTATACGATTAATGAATTTGAAGGACATGATACAATTCGATCGTTGAAGTTAGTTATTTGCAATAAGTTTAATATTTACGACGGGTTGTTTTATATGGTATGTGGTGGGAAGATGTTACACGATGCAGATACATTGGACGAATCTAATATAAAAAATGAAAATACTATTCATGTTAATTTTAGAGCAGGTAAACCTGTAGTTATTAAACAAAGTTTATTAAACAAATGTTAATTGTTGCGTAGTGGAGAGAAATTGTTGAAATTCATGAAGAAAATCTTTTTTTTCATCGTTATAAATATCATCAACAGTTTTTATAGAGAGAGGTCTGAGTTGTTTATCTCTCATAATTTGACAAAGAATAAATACTATTATACTTTTGTCTAGTTTTTCATTTGAAAGTTCTTTATACTTGTCCTGAAACTCCTTATATAATTTCATATAGGTTATTGATGATTTGACGTCTATCCAATTAGACATGTGCTTTTCGAAAAACCTTACAAATGTTTCGTTCTCCATAAGGGTTGTCAGATCTTGGAAGAATTCGTTTTCCTCTATAGTTTTAGTGCCTTTTTTTATTTGATGTGATTTATTATAATCTATAATTTGGTTCATATAAATTGTTATGGAGAGATATATTTATTATTAAAAAAATAATTAATAAATAATAATAATATAATAATATATTATTATGGTTCGCAGAAAACACACAAAAAAAAACTATAGACAAAAGAGACCCTTCGGTTCAGGTGGGAAATATGTGAACAAACGCACAAGAAAACGCAAAAGATCTATAAAAAAAACTACAGGAAAGTATTTAAAAGGTGGAGCGAAAAAATGTATTTCCGGTGGACCTAGTATGATTACAATTTTAACAAAAGGTAACAAAAAAATAGTTTTAATGGGAGAAACCCATTTAACGAAATCTACTACATCAGATGGAAAAATACAAATGAGTAAATTAATTAAAAAATCTATTGACAATAATTGTAATCATTTTAGCAGTTTAATAGAAAAATTAATTACAATGAATGATCACCGTAATTTTGATTTATTTCTTGAAATTTCTCCAAAACATTATAAAGGAGATATACACACTTTAGGTAGTGGAGGAATGAGAATAATGAATGAATTTAAACAGAAAAAATTACATAATCTAAGAATTCATTGGTCTGATTTAAGGAGCATAGTTAGAGAGAATGAATCAGAAAATTATTCTATAACAAAGAAAGAATTACAAAAGATATATAATATTTCTGATACCAATTGCTATTGGAAAGTAATTTCTATGTTAAAATTACACAAAATCAAATGGTTTCAAAGAATGTGTTTTGTATCGCATTATATAGCAAATCCAAAAATTGTACAAGATAGTGAGAAATTTAAAACATCCAATGAAGAAGAACAACGCAGACTTATCAGACAATCCAAACAAGCGTGGGCAAGACGTGAAAAAGAATATAATGATGTGTGGAAAACAATAATAAAAAAAAAATACCTAGATCTAGATATTCTAAAAACGTTTGCAATACAGTTAATGGATAATAAAGCAAGTCTTAAAAATGATTTTAATGAAATAATGTTATTTTTATTTTATAAATCAGGCGTTGAAACAATTAAGAAACAGTGGCAATCAATCAAGCCAAAACAAAAAATCAAAACCGATAAACATAATATTAGAAATATATTTTTAAATAGTACATGGAGAAATTATATTAGAACCAGTTTAATAACTGGATATCGAGATCTTATAGACAAAATAATCAAGGATAAAGTAGAGATTACGGATTTTAGTGATATTTATAAATGGATGAAGTTAATAAATACAGTAATATTTGCTGTAATATTAGATTACTATATTTTAGGAAGAATTATGAAAGATTATATACACAATGACATAATTATTTTTACAGGATCTGCTCATACAAGAAATTATATTGACATATTAACAAATAATTTTGATTATTCAGTAACATATTCAGTTGAAGGTTCTGGTGACAGACCTGATGTATTAGAATATGATGATACCGAGATATTTATGTATTTTTAGATAAATAATAAAAATATAATTTAAACTATTTTATATTTTTATATGAATTCTGAAGAAGCGATTTCTGAATAAAAGATTGTTTTCTTTCTGTATATCTGTTTCCCCTTCTTGTCCGTTGCTTCTGTTATGTTTATAATATACGGATATAATTAATTTTTAAAGACACATCTAACAATCCTAGTAAAATTGAACTAATAAAATATTATAAAAATTATAATATTTTAAAAATGACAAAGGGTTTAAATAGTTGAATTCACAAAATCCAGAAATGGTCGAAAAGTTGAAACACAGTAACAATATTCTACTACCAGAGTCAATTATTATTTGAATTAATAGATGTACATGACAATATTATCAATGCATACAATTGGTAATTTTTTAATTTTGACCATAGATAAGAAATAGCGTGATTTGAGGTTTTTCCAAAATTTAACAGGATTTTTAATACTGGGTATTAAGATATCCATTAATCTTTGACGTTTATGTGAAAATATAGGTCTAAAAACTTCAGGATTTTCACTTAACTCATAGCCAATACATAACTGATCATGGGTGATCCAATAAGCATTGCCAGATAAAACCAATGGATGGTTTCGTTGGTTATGCTGTCGTATGTGTTGTTGTTCTAACCCGACATACTTTATTATCGCAATAAATCGGTTTTCTCTCCAGTTTTCAGACAGATATAATTTCCGGTATTTAATTACGTCCATTGTGTTACTATGTTTACTATGTTTACTATGTTTAAAGTTATGTTCAATTTTATTAACTACGTCGAATATAAAGTATTGTTATAGGGTCATATGATATTTTGGGATTGCACTGTACCAGGCCCCCTTCCCCACCCCCAAACCAGGCCCCCCATCACACCTTCTTTACTACCCTACCACCCAGGTGCTATTTAGATTATCTCAGAAACCGGTGATGGAATGGGAAACCGGTGAGGTTTAATTTTTTCATTTATTATAATATTAAAAATTTTTTGAATTTACCCAGTAACTACCCCGTACCTTATTTTTACCATATTTTTTTCTTAATTTAAGTGTCACATTTCTTTCAACTGTTAGTGCATAATTGATATTATAACAAGGTATTATTTTTTCTATAAATTTTGGGTTATATTTTCGTGTAACCATTGACCCCCTTCCCGTAAAATGCGCATTCATTCTTTTTTTATAGTTGTTTGTATATCCAACATATTTTTTACCGTTTCCCAAGTTTAATATGTACACGATTGGCATCCTTTGTTTGATCACATAATCATGTCAATATACATTCAATTTTCTCTATTACTTAAAATAGCACCCTACAACTACCAGGCGCTCACCCCCATCCCCTCCTCCCAGGCGCTACCATGTCTACCCTACCAGTCCCCTTCAATCTTATCTCAGAAACCGGTGATGGTATGGGAAACCGGTATCAAACACCCATCTACCCCCACCACCCCCACCATCTACCCCCACCATATACACCACCATCTACACTACCATCTACACCAGGTCTACCCCACCATCTACCCCCACCATCTCACCATCTACCCTACCACCCAGGCCACTATAGAAGTATCTCAGAAACCGGTGATGAAATGAGAAACCACCAGGGCACCTGAGTCTACCATAAAAGTCAGAACATAACCAATCATTATGGCACTGCC
>Ga0209709_10000847_pt1 | contig 28792 bp, 20 predicted proteins | sample ArcticOcean_MG_C_2_FD_187435 | JGI IMG/M metagenome (GOLD analysis project Ga0209709, IMG submission 187435) | Marine microbial communities from western Arctic Ocean - ArcticOcean_MG_CB4_136 (SPAdes) (version 2) | ecosystem: Environmental > Aquatic > Marine > Oceanic | place: Arctic Ocean... | reverse complement strand
ATACTCAGCATTATAAGATTTTCAGAGCCAGAATTGATCAGGGTTCAGTACAATGGTTTCTTCACGTTTCGGTCCCGTAGAAATAATAGATACCTTTGCTCCTACCAACTCAGAAATTCTCTCAAGATAAGCCAGCATTTTCCGGGGAAGTTGATCATATTCCGTTATACCTGCAGAATTACATTTCCAGCCCGGCATTTCTTCTAAAACTGGGGTAACGTTTTCCAGCGATCTTGGCAGATTTTCAGTATGCTCTCCATTTGATAATCGATAAGACACTGCAATTTTGAGAGTGTCAAACTTATCCAGCACGTCCAGTTTCATTACAGCCATACTGGAAATTCCATTAAGACGAACTGCTTGACGTACAAGTAATGCATCAAACCAGCCACATCTACGGGGACGTCCTGTTGTAGCACCAAACTCATTTCCTTCAGACTGTAAAAGCTCACCATCACTATCAAGCAGTTCAGTCGGAAAAGGGCCGCTTCCTACCCGAGTGGTGTAGGCTTTGACAATCCCCAGTACCTCATTGATACGTGTTGGACCAATTCCGGTGCCTGCACAGGCTCCTCCGGCCAAAGTGTTAGAAGAAGTTACAAAAGGATAAGTTCCATGATCTACATCCAAAAATGTGCCCTGTGCGCCTTCAAACAAAATGTTTTTTCCTTGCTCAATCATCTGATTAACCAGCAGCGGAGTGTCACGTATGTATGGTTTAAGGATCTTGAGATATGCAGTAAATTCTAAAAATATTTCTTCTGCAGAAAAAGAAGGTTCATCAGACTTGTAATAAAGTTCAAGCAGTTTATTTTTTTCTTCAACAATTTCCTCCAGGCGAGCTTTAAACAGTTCTGGTTCCAGCAGATCTCCAACCCGCATTCCAGATCGTCGAACTTTATCTTCATAGGCAGGACCTATTCCTCGACCTGTAGTACCTATTTTGTTCTTGCCTTTCTTTTCTTCACCAAGACGGTCAAAGGTTTTGTGCCAGGGCATAACCAATTGCGCCCTGTCGCTGATGTGCAAATGGTCTTCTACTGAAATATCCATTTGCGCTAATTCATCAATTTCTTTGATCATCTCTGCCAAATCGATGACAACACCATTACCAAGAATTGAAGTTGTTTTACGTAATATCCCAGAAGGAAGCAAATGCAAAATGAATGTTTGTTCCCCAAACATCACTGTATGTCCTGCATTGTTCCCACCCTGATAACGCACTACTGCATCCGCACGTTCTGTGAGTAAATCTACAATTTTACCTTTTCCTTCGTCGCCCCACTGAGTGCCTACAATAATTAAACAAGCCATATTAGTTATTAGAATTTGAATTTATTATGAATTTATGAAGTAAGTTCTTTTGCCCTCAGATAAGCCTGTTGGATACCTTCTTTGATCGACTCACCAACATTTTTTGACTGAAAATGATTAAGAGCTGCTAAAGTGGTTCCACCAGGAGATGAAACCTGTTTACGCAAAGTTTCCGGAGACACCTGTTGTGACTCCCACAACTGCGTTGCACCAAGAATAGTTTTTTGTACAAGAAGTTGAGCCTCTTCTTTTGTAAAACCAAGAGATTTTGCAGATTCAGTCATTTGCTCTGCAAAATAAAACAAATAGCCCGGACCACTTCCGGAAATAGCGGTGGCCGCATCGATTGCATCTTCATTTTTTGCTTCCAAACACGTGCCGCAGGAAGAAAAAAGAGTTTTTACCAGCTTGATTCCATCTGAATCAACATTCTTTGAAGCAAAAAAGACACTCATACCCTCTGCAATCAAAGTAGGGATATTTGGCATTACACGCACCAGTTTTGATTGTCCCAGGGCCTCGTGCATAGTCTGCAGTGAAATTCCTGCCATTACCGAAATTACTAGTTGGTGCGGTAGAAGCCACTGGGCAAGCAGTTCCATTGCTGGTGTTGCACCTTGTGGTTTTACTGCTAATATAAGCAGATCGTAGTTTCGTACGTTTTCATTAAATTCTGCCTGGGACTCGCAACATGTGGCTTTACTCAAATTTTGTCTTTTTGCATCATCCGGTTCAATCAGCAAAATATTCTTTGGAGGAATTACTTCCGCTTTAACCAAAGCCAGAAGAATTGCTCCTCCCATGTTTCCACCACCAATAATTATCAAACGCATGGACTTCTATTATTCTATAGATTTTAAATAATGAATTGAGATAATCAAACACTGAATATTATACTTTTAATTTTATCAAAAAACCAGTAGATTATCTAATATTATAAGAGAATATTTAGATTGCGATTATTTGTTAAATACCTGATATACAATTATATTATTTTAAATAGGATTATAATAGATGTCCATTTTAGACGTACCTGATCCGGATGGTTTTCTTTATATTGTTGCAGATTCGCATTTAGATGAGAAAAATGCGCCTGCCGAAGAGTTTGTGGAGATGCTGGTACAACTGGAAAATCCACATACCATCGTTTTTTTAGGGGATCTATTTAAAATTTGGCTCGCACCTCCGAAATTCTGGTCGGACCTGCACCGTCAAGTACTGTTAGGTTTTCAGTCATTGAAAGATAAAGGATGCAATGTGGTGTTTATTGCAGGAAACAGGGAAATGCTTTTACCGAGTAAATTTACAGACAACTGGAAAAAGAAGCTGCCCTTTACACATTTGATTCACAACGACTGGTTCTTGAACTGGGGTAATCAACATTTTGGTTTTATTCACGGTGATACAATTAACTATCATGACCGACAATATCTGCGCTGGAAATCTATTTCACATAGTCTAGCCGTTGAAACAATTTTTCAGCTGATGCCTGGTCCTGCAGCGCGTTGGATTGCCGAACGGATTGAAGCAATGTTGGTGGAAACCAATAAAGAATACAAAGTCCATTTTCCTGAAAAAGAAATACAAGAGTTTGCTGAAACTGTACTTCCGGGAGTTGATAATTATTTCGTGGGGCATTTCCACGTTGATAGAGAAATAAAGGTTGAGGGATGTTCAAGCGTTTTGAGAATTGTTCCTGACTGGCTTTCACAACGTAAACTCATCAGAGTGAGCGCAGAAGGGACTAAGGAAGTTCTGCACTTTAAAAACAGTTCATTTGAGAATGCTCATTGATTACTGATAAGGTGTTTCATATTTTCAGGAGGAATGAAATCAAGTGTTTCGATTCCGGTTGGTACCTGTATTTCACTGATGACCATTAACCAGCGGTTGTTGCCCGTGAAATCTTCAATCTGGATTTTTCTGGGAAACAGAATTTCGAAGTGTTTTTGATAGAGTGAAATTTGTGCTTTGTATTCCAGCAAACCTTCCACTGATTTGTTCATGGACTCTATTCGTCCTGCAGAATTTAAGCGCAGACGTATAACAGAAGTACCTTGAACCAACTGCAACTCTCCGGAAGGTAATTTTGTTTGTTGCCAGGCTGGAGTTTTTTCCGGAATTTGTCCCAGGATCAGCCATTTTAGTTCAGTCAGAGAGAGATCCATCCCCAGCCATGTCTGTCGTACAAACCGGTTATTTTCATCCAAAACATAGTTTTTCTCCTGAAAATTCAACAGCAAAAACTTTTCAGGTCCCACTCGTAACTCATATATTAATGAACCAACGAGCGGAGTATATATGCTCAGCCTTAATTCTGAATCAGCGGAAATATGTATTTCCATTTCCCCACTGTGCTTGCCTTCAGGATGCTTAAATAATATTCTTCCAGAAACATAGTAATTCCCATTGCTTTTACTCAGGTTTTCAAATTGTGAGAGTGAAACTCCGGGCTTTACAGGGCCGGAAAGGGATGTGCATCCTGTTAACCAAAGAATGCCAATTATGACTGGATAAATGAGCCTCAATGGGAACTCGAGACTCAATCTTCGTCTTTCATAAATACTTTCTCTGCAACGAGAAAGAGGGAGATGTAAAGTCCTGCAATCACAGCAAATGTGACTAGAATATTCATTTCATGCATGATTCCTCTTAACATGTGGTTTCTATAATGTTAGAATTCATGCTAACTATTATTTTCTGTAGATGCAATAAATTTTATTAGAACCTGTTATTTTTTATAAATATGAAAAGAGATTTTATTTCAATTTTGGATTGGACAAGTGAGGAAATAAGAAGCAATCTTGACTTAGCAGTTGAATTGAAGGATCAGACAAAGGAAGGGAAGTGTCCTCATTTACTGCAGGGTAAGACTTTTGGTCTGTTTTTCCAGAAACCATCTTTACGGACACGACTCTCATTTGAAGTTGGGATCACACAACTTGGGGGAACTGCAATTGTACTTACAGAGCAGGATTTTAAAATTGGAGAACGGGAAACTGTAAGTGATGTTGCACGGGTTATGTCACGTTATGTGGACTGTATATTGATCCGTACTTTTTCACATCAGATGGTGCTGGATTTATCAAAACATGCAACAGTACCCGTGGTAAATATGCTCACGGATTTCAATCATCCATGCCAGGTCATGTCAGATATGCTGACTATCAAGGAAAAACTGGGACGCATTGATAATGTCCGCATCGCTTATCTTGGAGACAGTAATAATATGACCAATTCCTGGCTGAATATTGCTGCTAGAATCCCACTGGATTTACGTATTGGAACATCTCCGAAAACTCTGCCGGATATGGAGCTAGTGCGTAAAATACAAGAAATCGGAATTTCCTCCATCAAAGTTACACACTCTGCAACAGAGGCTGTGGATGGTGCAGAAGTTTTGTACACGGATGTTTGGGCCAGTATGGGAGAAAAAGATAAAATTACTGAAAGAGAGCGTTTATTAAAAGAATTTCAAATTAACTCAATCCTGTTACAGCATGCTGAAAAAAATGCCTTCGTGTTACATTGCCTGCCTGCTGAAAGGGATAAGGAAATTACTGATGAAGTGATTGAAGGACGACAGTCAGTAGTTTTTGATCAGGCAGAGAACAGGCTCCATGCACAAAAAGCTATACTAGTTCAATTAGAAAAATGGAATCAGGTTTGAGCATATTTTCACCACCAGTATAAATTATTTTTATGACAGAAAAAGCTAAAATTATTCTTCCTGACGGTCAGTCTTTTGACTTTCCGGTGTTGACAGGATCAGAACACGAAAAAGGAATCGATATTTCAAGTTTACGGAAACTAACTGGATATATTACTTTGGATCCAGGCTTTGTCAATACTGGTTCCTGTGAGAGTTCAATTACTTTTCTGGATGGAGAGAAAGGAGTTTTGCGATATCGAGGTTATCCCATTGAGGAACTGGCAGAAAAATCTTCTTTTATCGAAGTTGCATACCTGCTGATAAACGGAGAGTTGCCCAATAAAGACCAACTGGAAAATTTTACCAATCGAATCAACTTGAACTCAATGATTCATGAGGATATGAGACACTTCTTTGAAGGTTTTTCCCAAAACTCACATCCAATGGTAATTCTTTCTGCAATGATTTCCTCACTCTCTGCATACTATGCAGAAGCATCTGGAAAAGCATCAATTGAAAATTTGGAGATAAATTCTGCCCGTTTAATTGCAAAAATAAGTACTATTGCAGCATTTTCCCACAAAAAAAGTGTAGGCCAGCCTTTTGTTTATCCAAGAGATGAACTGTCTTACAGTGCAAATTTTTTAAACATGATGTTTTCTGTTCCTGCAGAATCATATGAATTAGATCCAGTAATAGAACAATCTTTGGAGTTGCTCTTGATTTTACACGCAGATCATGAACAAAACTGTAGTACTTCAACAGTACGAGTTGTCGGCAGCAGTATGGCGAATGTTTATGCGTCTGTTTCTTCAGGAATTTTAGCTTTATGGGGACCTCTGCATGGTGGTGCTAATCAACAAGTCGTTGAAATGCTACAACAAATACATGAAGACAAAGCAGGTATTTCAAAATATATTGAAAAAGCCAAAAATCAGGATTCTAGTTTTCGCCTCATGGGTTTTGGTCATCGGGTTTACAAAAATTTTGATCCACGCGCCAAGATCCTCAAAGTTGCATGTGACAAGTTACTGAATAAATTAGGAACTAACGATCCGCTGCTTGAAATTGCTCTTGAACTTGAGGAAACCGCACTTACAGACGATTATTTTATTGAACGTAAGCTTTATCCCACATTAGATTTCTATACTGGAATTATGTATCGGGCAATTGGAATACCACTTAATATGTTCACTGTAATGTTTGCTCTGGGTCGTGTTCCGGGATGGATTGCCCAGTGGAAGGAAATGCATGAAGATCCCAAGCAGAAAATTGCCCGTCCGCGTCAGTTGTTTACAGGTCATACTAGGCGCAGCTACACTACGATAACCGAGCGTCATTAAGCAACAGGTGACAAGTATAAAACAACATTTAATTTAGTTGAACACTACTTGCATAGTTAGCCTGGTTATGTGCTGAGACGACAGACCTTGGTGCAATTTCTTAATTAAACTCAAATTTAAATAAAAAGGGCGAACATGGGTTCTGTTTTGTCACAGGAAGAAGTTGATGCGCTGTTGCAAGGTGTAACCAGTGATGAAGAGGTAAGTGAAGAAGATGAGGATGAGTATAACCCTGAAGAGGTGGTATCTTTTGACCTGACTGCTCAGGACCGCATTATTCGTGGGAGAATGCCTACTCTAGAAATTATTCACGATCGTTTCGTACGACTCTTCCGTTTAACTGTATCCAATGCACTCCGCAGAGTTGTGGATATCAGTGTGCGATCCACAGAACTGATTAAATTTGGTGAGTACATCAAAACTTTGCCTGTTCCTACCTCCATGAATCTCTTCCGAATGACACCGTTACGGGGTAATGCCTTGATGGTCTTTGAAACCAGATTAGTTTTTACCTTAGTCGAAATGTTTTTTGGCGGCAGTGGCGAAGTTGAAACTAAATCAGAAGGACGTGATTTTACTGAAATTGAAGCACGGATGATCAAGCGCGTAATAATTAGTGGGCTTGAAGATTTACAAACATCATGGAGACCTGTTTTTCCAGTTCAGATAAACTATGCCCGAACAGAGGTCAATCCGCAATTTGTCTCAATTGTACCTCACAGTGAAATTGTAGTTGTGGTGACTTTTGATATTGAAATCGGGCGGGCACCCATGTCAATCACAATTTGTGTACCGTATTCGATGATCGAGCCAATTCGAACCAGACTGAATGCCGGATTCCAAAGTGAGCAGGACGAAAAAGATAACACCTGGAGCAATCGTTTCAAACAAAATTTGCAGAAAGTTGATATTGAATTAATTGCAAAACTGGGTGAAATTAATATCTCTGTGCGTGATTTTTTGAATTTACAAATGAATGATGTTTTGTATTTGGAGCATGAAACAAAGGATCCGATTTCGGTTGAAGTAAACGGGGTCAAGAAATTTACCGGATTTCAAGGTGCCTATAAGGGTCACAAGGCAATAAATATTGACGAGTTAATTTATGAACCTCCTGTGTCCGATGAAATTCTTGTATGAAAGGCTGTTGCTTTGAGACTGCTGAAAGGACTTACGTACTCAATGTCTGTATATGAACACCAATCCGGGGAGGATCTAATCCAACCTCATCAATTCTCAGCATAAGTTCACCTTCTTCATTTTTTCCCAAACCGGTGGCGGGTACCACACAAGCAAGTTCTAATAATTCAATTTCAGTATTATTGTTGGGAAGCTTTTTTCTTATTTTTGCAACATATATTTCTCCCAGATGTTGTTGTAAATATCTTAGTTTCCAGTATTGAGTAATGTTTCTCTCTGCTTTGTTATACTTTCTCTGACGGAAGCTGACCTCTTCGGCCCACTGCATCATGTCTTCGGTACTGAAAACAGGCTCCTCTTTTTTTATCAGTTTCTTCAATTGACTTTGCGTGATTAAGTCTGTAAACCTTCTGATTGGTGAAGTTGCCTGCATATAAACTTCACAGCCTAACCCTGAATGTATACCTGGAACAGTTGTTAATTTTGCTGGTTCAATCCGGATATTTTCCAGCGAAAGCAGTTCTTTATCCTCCACCTCCTTGATCAACTCATACGAAGACTGGGTTCGATAAATCCCAGGAAAGTCTGCTTCTTGAAAAAGACGTGCAGTTTCTCTATTAACTGCAATTGCAAGCTCTTCAATAATCCTACTGGCAGGACTGTTTCGTTTGAGAGGTATAATGCGGATATGTTCAGGATCACTGATGTCAAAATTAAATTCTTTTCTTGCCAAATTTAATGCCCCTTTTTCAAGGCGACGTTCTTGGGCACACTTACAAAATTTGTTCATTAATCCCCAAAAATCATGATTATTCTCAATTAATAGATCAGCCTGTTCATAACTCAAATTTTCATGTACTTTGATTATACTTGGAATAACTTCAAGTAATCTCCAATCTCCATTTTCATTCAGTTTAAATTTAAAACTAAAAACAGCTCTATCTTCACCGGACATCAAGGAAAAATAGTCGTTTGAAAGTTCTTCAGGTAACATGGGAATGGTTCTTTCAATTGTATAAACGGAGGAAATTCGGTCTTCAGCTTCTTTAAATAGAGGATCTCCCGGATGAACTGAATGACTTAAATCAGTGATGTGTACTGCAACTATTAACTGAGCTTTATTCCACTCAAGCACAGAAAACGCATCGTCATAATCCAGGGTACTTTCTCCATCAATTGTAAAGGTTTGAATTTCCGCAGGTGATCTTGTCAATTTTGCTGTTGGTAAATTACGAACACGTTCAACATCCGCCAACACTTCTTCAGGGAATTCCTCTCGAACATTTGCACGCAGAAGAGTTAAGCGGGATGTGGAGACAGAAGTTCCTGCTCCTGTAAGCCAGCGTATGAGTGAATTTTCTTCACCAATTCCAAACGATGTACCCCAGTCCAACAGGGTGGACATTTCTTTCCAATACGGAGATTCGGTACCTTCAATTAACAAATTAAGCTGTTGATCCAGCCAATTTTGCTGTTCTGCAGTTATTTTTGTATTTGCATTCCACTCTCCGGACTCAAGTTGTTTAATCCATTTCTGGATAATGACTGCACGTTTCTGCTGTTCCTGCAGACGTGTAAACTGAACTTCCAGCACTGCTAATTCTGCTGAAGTTCTTGGTGTATAAGTTAAATTTCTGTTATTCTTGAACCAGAATGAATCCTCATGAAGAGCCAGAAATAAACCCAGTTTGCAGACTGAATTTTCAGGTTTATCGAGGAAATCAACAGCTAACTCCTCAAGCGTATACTCTCTCATATTTTCCAAAAGTGAATGCATTGTTTCCAGCTCAAAGGTCTGTTTGTACAGCTCGGCCTGTTTCATGTGCAGCTCAAGGGTTTCGTGTGCCTGAGCAGCGTTAAAAGGCAATTTTTTCTCACGCCAACTGTAGGCTACACGGTTTGGAAGCAGTAATTTTGGTTTCCCCTGTGGTGGAATTATGATCAGTTTGTTTTTTTGTGTGCCCTCTATCCATCCATATCCCATTTTATGATCCATGAAATAAATACAATAGTGGTTTGTCAATGAATCCAGCATTTGTTTGAATGTGAGAAGAAGCTTATAGTAATAATCTAGGTTCGGTCTGTAGTGTACTATTTATGAGAGAATATCTCCAAGTTCTAAAAGCATGTTTTGTTAAAAAATACTTTCTAAAATTACATCAACTATTGATTTTGTAAAATATCCTATACAGATGAATTTAACTCTATGTTATATTAAAAGGGTTTACATTCACCTCAAACAAATTTAGGAGTAACTAATGATCATTGGAGTTCTCAAAGAAATTCATCCAGGCGAACGCAGGGTTGCAATGGCCCCTTCTGTTGCGAAACAATGCATTAAAAATGGGCATTCTGTCCTCTTTGAACACGGAGCAGGAATCATAGCGAACTTTACAGACGATCAATATGAAGATTCTGGTGTAGAAATAGTCGAGTCTGCACATAAAATATGGGAACAGGCTGATGTGATCCTCAAGATTCGTCCTCCTGAGGAAGGGGCCGAAGAAATTGAAGAAGGGGAAGAAGAAGAATATTTTGAAACAGGAAAGCATGAGGCAGATTTACTGCGTAAGGGGGCGTGTTTGATTTGCCTGTTAAATCCAGGTCACAATTCCGATTTATTGAAAAGGCTGGCAAAAAGAGGTGGAACTGCAATTGCGGTTGATGCGATTCCTCGCATATCCCGGGCTCAGTCGATGGACGTACTGAGTTCCATGGCAAACATTTCCGGTTATCGGGCAGTCACAGAAGCAGCCCACAATTTTGGAAGGCTATTTACCGGCCAAATCACTGCAGCAGGGAGAATCCCTCCGGCCAAAGTTTTGGTGATTGGCGCCGGCGTTGCCGGACTGTCTGCTATAGGAGCAGCTCAAAGTTTAGGTGCAATAGTACGTGCTTTCGATACAAGAACTTCCGTTCGTGAAGAAATTCAGAGCATGGGCGCAGAATATTTGGAAATGAATTTGGATGAAGATGGTGCCGGCAGCGGCGGCTATGCAAAAACAATGAGTAAAGAATTCATAGAGTCAGAAATGAATCTGTTTGCAAAACAGGCTAAGGAAGTAAATATCATCATCACAACTGCTGCCATTCCCGGCAAAAAATCTCCGGTGTTGATTACCAGAGAAATGGTAGAAAGCATGATTCCCGGTTCCGTTATTGTCGATTTAGCTGCAGAAGACGGAGGTAACTGCGAGTTGACTCGGCCTGGAGAAATATATGTTCATAACAAAGTAACCATTATTGGTTTGACGGACCTGCCCAGTCGTTTGCCAACACAAGCAAGTCAACTTTTCAGCAACAATACTGCTAAATTAATTCAGCACCTGAATGTAGATGGAGAACTAAACCTTGATCTGGAAGACGAGATTACTGGTGCAATTACAGTGGTTCATGATGGAAAAGTTCTTTGGGATCCTGAGACACAAAATAAAGTTAAGAAAAAAACTGTTGCACCAGTAAAATTGGAAACAGTTTCTGAAAAGATATCTGAATTACCAGAAGTAGAAAAGAAAAAGTGGTCATTGTTAAAAATGATTGGCTTTCTCTCTGCTTTTGTTTTGGTAGCTCTGATTGGATTTGGAGGTTCTTCAGAATTCATTTCCCATGTAACAGTATTTGTTTTGGCTTGTTTTGTCGGATACATGGTGATTTGGAATGTCTCGCCTTCATTGCATACACCACTGATGAGCGTCACCAATGCGATTAGTGGAATAATTGTGATTGGAGGTATGATACATCTTTCCGGAGAACAGATCATCTTGCCGGCCATTGCGGTCCTGCTTGCCACTATAAACATTGTTGGCGGTTTTCTTGTAACTCACCGTATGCTGGAAATGTTTCGAAAATAATCAAATATATTGTTGGTTGCATATAAATAGCAGCCGTTGTTTAACCATAAACTATTAAACTGAATAATGCCTGAAGGACTTATAACCGTTGCTTACATTGTGTCAGCTGCACTTTTTATCCTCAGTTTGAGAGGACTTTCTAATCAAGAAACTGCCCGGCGTGGCAACATGTTTGGTGTTGCAGGGATGATCATTGCTGTTGTTGCCACTGTTCTTGGAGGGCAGGTTGACAGTATGGGCACTTTAATATTAGTTATGCTTTTTGGCGGTGGAATTGGATTAGTTGTTGCTCGACGTGTAGCCATGACGGCAATGCCAGAACTTGTGGCTATTTTGCACAGTTTTGTCGGAGCTGCAGCCGTGCTGGTCGGCATTGTTAGTCATTTAGAGTCAGGCAGCCTAACTGGTACAGAGCTGTTAATTCACAAAATTGAAATTGTTCTTGGTGTTTTTATTGGTGCCTACACATTTACGGGTTCAGTGATTGCCTTTTTGAAATTGAGAGGAAGTTTAGGCGGAAAACCTTTGACATTACCATTGCGTCATCAACTCAATATATTATTGGTGCTGGTCAGTGTTTTGTTAGGAACATGGTTTGTGAACGGAGCACCGGAAGAGCAAATCATGTATCTCTTAATAATTATCGCTATTTCCGGATTGCTGGGAATTCATATGATCATGGCGATTGGTGGAGCAGATATGCCGGTAGTTGTCTCCATGCTCAATAGCTATTCCGGATGGGCTGCTGCCTCTGCCGGTTTCATGCTTTCCAATGATTTACTGATAATTACAGGAGCACTTGTTGGAAGCAGCGGAGCTATTCTAAGTTACATTATGTGCAGAGGTATGCACCGCTCTTTCATCAGTGTAATTGCAGGGGGCTTTGGTGTGGCAGAAGGTACGGTTGCTGCGGTATCTAAAGAGGATGAAGGAAAAGAAGCTCAATCAATTTCTTATGAAGAAACCGCAGATATACTGCGTGGAGCCAAACAGGTTATCATTGTTCCGGGCTATGGAATGGCAGTGGCACAGGCACAGCACATTGTACACGAAATCACCGAAAACCTGCAGAAAAGGAATATCATTATAAAATTTGCCATACATCCGGTTGCTGGACGTTTGCCAGGACACATGAACGTTCTGCTGGCCGAAGCCAACTTGCCTTATGATATCATTTTTGAAATGGATGAGATTAATTCAGTGTTTAATGCAACGGATGTGGTATTGGTTATTGGAGCAAATGACATCGTCAATCCTGGAGCACTGGATGATGAAAGCAGTCCGATTTACGGGATGCCTGTCCTTGAAGTCTGGGATGCTAAATCCGTGATAGTTCTTAAACGAAGTATGGCTACAGGATATTCTGGAGTTGGTAATCCTCTTTATTTCAGAGACAATACCTGGATGTTATTTGGTGATGCTAAAGAAAGCCTTAACAAGGTTGCCGCTCTCCTGAATTGAAAGAAGTTTTTACTCCAAATGCAGAATTGATCATCAATTATTCCCTGTTTATGTATACTTCAGCTGTTTTTGAATTTATTTATTAGCACTTCCTCTGTTTGTAATTTCCTGTAATTTCCAATATATTTTAAAAATATTTACCTAAATGGGGAACGAAAAAAGGAATTACTGTATTATCAGTAGTTTTAATTACTATATAAATTGGATCATATTTTAATCTGATCCTTATTTTTTACATAAAAAGTGGATATCATGAAAAAAAAGTATTACAAATTATTTTCATCAAGTTTTGGGATTGATTGGAAGCAATTGTGCGATGCCGAATATTTCTTCCATTCTTGACGCATCACGTAATAGTTCAGCCTCTCCACGCGGTCTTCCAACTATTTGTAATCCCACCGGGAGTCCTTTTTTAGTAAATCCACAGGGTAGACTAAGTACAGGACATGAAGTCATTGTGAGAGCAAATGTAATTGAAAACCAATCTATGTATGTCTTGCATGGTTGGCCATCAATTTCAGTAACGTATCTTTGCTCAACTGGAAAAGGAGAGATTGAAGCCGCAGGACAAATCAAGTAGTCGTGAGTTTCAAAGAAATCAATCATCCTTTGATACAGTTGCCATCTTGTACGCTCAGCCTCAAAGAGAGATTGAGGTGTAACTTCAAAACCCATTTCAACGTTCCTAACGATTTCTGGAGCAATTCTGTCTCGATGCTCGTAAAGCAAAGGTCCCATCATGGTGCCTAAAAGAACAGCACGCAATGTCTGGAAAGCATCAAGAGTACCAGAAAAATCTGGAACCTCATCCGTTATTTCTATACCCATTTGGTTGAGTTTTTTAGTGGAATTTTCAGTGATTTCTGCTATTTCTCTGGAGACGCTAACTACATTAAGATCTTTGCTGAACGCGACCCTTTTTGCCTCTCCCTTATTTCTTAGTCCACTGGTATAAAGCAACCCTGCGTTTGAAAAGGAGAGAGGATCTTCTTTTACGTGTCCTACACCTGCATCCAACATTAAAGCCAGGTCTGATATGTTTCTGGCCATTGGCCCTTCGACCCAAAGTGTGTCAAACGGTTGAAGTCTTTTCCCTCTCGGTATTAAACCTGGACCTGGCCGCAGTCCAACGACTCCGTTGAAAGCAGCGGGTGTTCTAAGACTTCCACCAAGATCATTTCCGGTGGCTAGCCATGCCATTCCTGTAGCAACTGCAACTGCTGAACCTCCTGAAGAACCTCCAGCACTCAAATTAGTGTTCCAGGGGTTTCGTGTTGTACCAAAAACTGGATTAAAAGTATGTCCACCCGCCCATTCAGGGACATTAGATTTAGCAATAGGGATTGCACCGTTCTGTTCAAGAAGGGCAATTGTCGCATCTGACTTTTTGGGGACATTATCTGAAAAGATGGGCGAACCATAAGTTGTTCTCACACCACTCACATCGTTGTAGTCTTTGACTGCTATGGGAAGTCCATACAGATACTTATCTGGATTGGTTGGAATATTATTAAAACTTTTTGCTTGTTCTATGGCTCGTTCAAAGCATCGGATTGGAAGGGCATTAACATGCTGGTCAATAGCTTCGATACGGGAGATGGCATGCTCAACGACTTCAAGGGGGCTGATTGTTTTTCTTTTGAGTAAGTTGACAACCTCAGTAGCAGTATTTTTGTAGAGTTCATTCATGAATTAATTAGGATGCTAAAATTTTTGTGAAGTGATTAATTAAAAGAATATGCAAAAAAAGTCCTCGATGAAAATAGTCCAAAAAATATTAAAATAACAGAATTATCTTTGGAATTATTAAGGATCTTGAAGTGGAATATATTTTTTATAGATCGGTATTAGATTTTTTCAATGACAGTGAATGCGTGAACGTAATCCATACGGTGTATTTCAGGTGAGGCCATAACTTGATTCTGGTATGTTTGATAGTAATCATGAATGATTTGTTGTCTTTCTTCCAAAGGGCGTTGAGGATCCAGAGCACCGAAAAATATACTTTCATTCCAACTCCTGATGGTAGGGATGTATTCTTTCGCAAAACGCTTGGTATCCCGGTGTTCTTTAAAGTCCTCTGCAAAAGGGCATGCAGTGATGTGTGTCTCTATCTGCTTAAGTCTCAAGCCTGCTTGATAGACAGGATTTTCAACATTTTTCAAAGGAGCGCTAAATTCTTCAACAGTGTTATAATATTGAGGTAGTGTCATATTTTGATATTCATCCTCTCTAATCTGTCCTTGATCCAAAAAATCCTGCCAGATATTGGCAAAGTTGGTGAACATGTTCACACCAGTCGTGTTACCCAGGTATTTGCCATTTTCGTCACGACAGAAATTGACCAGGACCAGTTGTCCTCCGGACCTTAATTCTCGGGCGCGGTGCAGTAAAATGGATTCCCAGTCCTTTTTCCCGTGATCGGAAAAACGTTGATATTCCTCTCCCTGAGCGCCAACCATGTGTACATGATGACTAATGTCACAAGGTTTAGCACTTAGCCAGTGCATGGCTGTTGCAGAGAAACCAAAATCCAAAGTATTGTCCGGAAGGATTTGTTTGTAAAAGGAATTCGCAGAGAAAAGAGGAAAAACGTTTTCAGTGGAATCCAGATAACTGCTAAAATGCCCTAAACCCAGTACAGTCTGCACCAGTCCATTAAAATCGTTTTTTGGTTGATCAGCATAGACGATATTTATATTGATTTCAGGTGCTATTTTCTGGAGGGAGTGGATTAATTTTTCAACCATTTTGAGCGAGGTTCCTCCATCTGCAGTTCCCATGTCTGAGAAAGTAAAAAGATCTTGATTCTTAGAAATATTTATTGAGTCAAGAGCTTCCAGCACGATCTGTGTAGCAGCGTTTATTACATCCTCTGCTCCTTTGGTGGCAAGTGAATATGCTCCACCTCCAGACATGGTTATGTTCTGGAGTGATTCTGTACGACCAACCATGAGGAAAACTTAAAGAGGGTTTTTAAAAATGTGGTTTAAAAAAACAAAGAGATATCTTCATGTGAAGATTTGCAGGCAGAAACAGATAAGGCCTGATTCTTATTGAGTTTTTTCTGCATTCTTAATCCAATTGAATCCTTGAGCAGCAATTCATAATTAGCCAATGGCTGAGAAAGTTCATTAACAGCGAGTTGACGCCATTCAATTTCCTGATAATAGACAGACATTCCAAGCTGCCACTGTTGCAGAGCTTTTTCAGGATTAGGTTTTTTACCTTTCAATGCACGACGTGCCTTGGAAAATTTTGATTTAATGGGACTTGCCCCTGCAATATTTCCAAGACTTGACTCAATTCCTTTGATTTGTTGCATGGCAGAATCAGGTTGTTCATCTTCAATCACTGACTTGATGGATTTGAGCTGATTCTCCATATTAATAAGCATTGGAGTTTGAACCAGAATAGCGCTGAGTTGGCCCAGAGGTTCGTAGGCACTATCCGAATTTCTACGATATTTCTGACGGGATACACGTGCTTCTTTATTGAGTTTTTCGAATTTTTCTCTTTCAGATTGCCATTGTGAAGGGATTTTATTTTCCAGTTCATCTATCATCCCTTGAAATGTTTCAATGCTTTCTCCAATTTGCTTCATGATCAAATCATCAACAGAATTCCCATTACGTTCAAGTCGCATCTTACGTTGTTTAAGTTCATGAATGTCAAACTCAATTTTTCTAACCTCAAACTCGATTCTTCTTACATTGTGATGCAGGTCTTCATAGCCGGGGATGAATTCATTAAGATCCTGGTCACTCTGGTTGACAGCTTCAACAAGATCAAAAGTCCCCAGTACCTGCAACTGTGAAGTCTTTAGAGCTTTCTTGTATTTATCAGGAAGGTATTCAACATTCACTTGGCTGATAGTATCGACTCCGGTGCGGATGTGGTTTTCGTGTTCTGCATAAAATGGGAATGTAATTTCTTCAATACACTTCTGAAGCTTAGGATTCATTGGTGGAGGAGAATTTTCTGAAGTAAGGTACATTCTGTTTGGCAGATAATTAACCAAAGGGGGGAAGTAGCCAGCAATAGCGAGACCAACCAGTTGTAAAATGATAAAGGCAACCACACCACGATAAATGTGCATCGTCTTCACTTCAGGTGGGGCGACGCCTCTTAAGTAAAACAAAGCAAAGCCGAAAGGAGGAGTGAGAAAAGAAGTTTGCAGATTAATACCAATCATGACTCCTAGCCAAACAGCGGTTATGTTTGCGGAAGGGTCGGCCAAGAGAATGGGGGCTACTAAAGGAACAACGACTACAGCGATTTCAATGAAATCCAGGAAGAATCCCAATATAAAGATGACAGCCATCACCACCATAAACTTCGCCCAGAATCCTCCAGGTATACTGGACAGGAATTCCTTCACCAGCTCCTCTCCTCCAAATCCTCTGAAGGCGGATGTCAACATAGTTGCACCTAGAAGTATTATAAACACCATTGAAGTGGTTTTCGAGGTTTCAAGCATGACACTCCTTAGGGCGTCTTCTATACGGAAAGTCCTCCATGCACTCCAAAATACAGCAATTAAAAGTCCAATCACTGCGATGGTGGCAATGATCATTGCAATGCCTTCTTCAGAATTACGAATGTTTTTTATGTTCAACGGGTAAATACTGAGGATAAAAAGTATTATCGCAGTGGAAATCACCGCCAGGATGGCAGGATAGAACGAAAATTTTTGTCCCTCTGTGAGCTTATAGCCCCCCATAATCATAGCCCCAATAGCCCCAATAGCGCCCGCCTGATTGACAGTGGCAATTCCCATAATGATTGAACCCAATACTGTAAAAATTAATGCCAGTGGAGGGACAAGGGCCATAAGTACTTTTATGATAAACTTCCCGTCTATTTTTCCTTCATAAGGGATAGGAGGGGCTGTCTCCGGTTTGAGCAATGCAGAGATGAGAATATAGAGCATGTAAAGTCCAACCAACACAATTCCTGGAAGGAAGGCTCCAACAAACATTTCTCCAGCACTGGCTGAAGTGACATCGAATTCTGAGGGCATCGAGAACTCACCTGTTACCAATTTGTAATTGGCAATTCTTTCAGTGTTGGCAATGTCTGCTGCATTTGAAAGCTGATCAGCCAGGATGATTAAGACGATGGAAGGAGGGATAATCTGTCCCAGTGTCCCTGAAGCACAGATGGTTCCGGTTGCAAGGGGTTTGGAATAGTTATGTTCCAGCATTGCTGGTAGTGAAATGAGTCCCATTGCAATCACTGTAGCACCAACTATTCCTGTAGTGGCTGCAAGCAAGGCTCCTACGAAAACTACAGAAATACCAAGACCACCTGGAATAGGACCAAACAGCTGAGCCATTGTTACGAGTAAGTCTTCAGCAATTTTTGAACGCTGAAGCATAATGCCCATGAAAATGAAAAGTGGAATTGCAATAAGGGTGTCTCGTTCCACATCCCAGTAAAGGCTCCTAAAGTTGGTTACTCCTGCGCTTAGCCACTCCAGAGGTCCATCCTGGACGAAATAAGCTGATGCGTTACCCTCAAATACATAACCACAAAGGGCAGCTAATCCGATACTGAGTATAGCTGAACCTGGGAGAGAGAAGGCGACTGGAAATCCTGAAGTAAGTGCACTCACCATCAGGAGTACAAGAATAAGTAGAAAAAAGACTTCCATGTAGGTTCTTTAAGGTTGTAAAATCAGGGATTATTTTTAAGTTTTTGATTCGAATTCATCTGTCCCTCAATCAACTCTGCTGCACTGTTTAGGAAATACCCCATGAACTGGACTAGCATGCAGACTGCAAAAACGACTAGAAAACCGACCATCAGGTATTTCGTATACATCCCAAAACCCTGTTGGTATACCTCAAAACTTAGCAGAGGACTGTTCAAGCTATTACCTTTACCCCACATACCTGTTGAAAGGATAACCAAGCACAGAGGAGCACCTAGAAAGACACAACCTATGGCATTTGATAGGGCCTTGGTTTTTGCTTTAAACTTTGAATACAAAACATCCACTCGCACATGTCCCTCGTTTATCAATGCATAAGAACTTGCAAAAAGGAAGAGTGCTGCATACCACATTCTTACCAGGTCTCCCATAAAAGCCTGCTCATAGGAATAAACAAAGCGTGAGATGACAATCTGAAATTCAGCAATCACCACCAATAGTGCCAGCCAAGTGAAACCAAGACCTCTTACAAAAAAAGCAATTACGAAACTTAAAATTATCAGAGGATAATGCACATAGGTCCCTCGAAAAACTGAACGTCCCAGCTCAAGCGCCATCACTTGGCCGAACATGGGACTCAATAGATCTTCTACACGCAGAAAGGAAATTACTATGTCGACAATACCGACCATAAAAACAGCCCAGAAACATGCCCGTGTCAGATAGGCTGCGAATCTGGTAAAAATTTTGGAATCTTCACTTAATGTCCTTATGGGAGTTTTGAGAACAAAAAGAATGATCACGAGTATAAGTAAAATAAGTACAATGGTTTGAATCCCACCTAATATCTGAGAGTCCGGGCTTAGAGGAATCCTGAGAGCAGAGATTCCAAACAATTCATGATGAGCAAAAAAATTCCATAAACCAGGCCATCCTTTCCAGAAAATTAGGTAGTTGTTCACCAAAAAAAGCATGGTCAGGCTGACTGTAGACCAGGCAAAAATTCTTAGTAGTTTAGGAACCAAAAGAGAATTTGGAATAGTATCAGTCAATGTTTTATGTCCGTTGTAAGATCGATTTTAAATGATAAGATTTGGCTGGAAAAATTTTAAAAATATCATTAGAACAGAATATTTAAGAATCAGATGGAGAATTGAAATGTTAGTGGAGAGTAAAGAAGACGGTATACATTTAAGATACCGTCTTCAGACTTAAGTAGTGACCTTTAATCACGAAACACCAAGTACACGGTTACGCTGACTGAGGTATTCCTGGTCAGAAATATTCATCCAGCTTCCAACCTCTTGACGTGTTTTGACAAAGCTAGCATGAATTCGCTCGGCAAGATTACTGTGTGCACGAGCTTCAACAAATACTTCTTCAGCAGCTTCTCCAAAGGCGTCGTATACATCATTATTAAAGCGTCTCAACTGAACACCCTGCTCACGAATCAGTTTTTCTAAATAAAAACCATTCTTCGCATTGTACTCAGACATCATGACATCATTTTCCTGGTGAGCAGCAGCTTTAATTATGAGTTGATCAGAATTGGACAGACCTTCCCACCAAGATTTATTCATGCCGAGTGCCAGCATGGATGCCGGCTCGTGCATACCTGGATAGTAGTAGTACTTAGCTGCTTCATAGAATTTATAAAAGCTGTCATTCCAGGGACCGACCCACTCTGTGGCATCGATTGCTCCTGAAATCAGGGCCTCGTAAATTTGCCCACCTGGAAGTGAGACAGGAGAGGCACCTAGCTTTGCCATAACGTCTCCACCCAAACCAGGAATTCTCATCTTGAGCCCCTTCAGGTCGTCTGCAGAGTTGATTTCCTTACGGAACCAGCCTCCCATCTGTACACCTGTGTTTCCGCAGGATAAGCATTTCAGGCCAAAACTGCCCGCCAATTCGTCCCATAGTTCCTGTCCTCCGCCATAGTTTATCCAGGAATTGATTTCACTGAAGACAAACCCAAATGGAACCGCTGTAAAGTAGGCCCAGCCAGGATGTTTACCTTTCCAGTAATAATCTGCAGCATGATACATCTGTGCGTTCCCGGAGGCTACTTCATCAAAAGAATCAAAAGCTTTGACTCTTTCATTTGCAGCATAATATTTAACATTCATTCGGCCATCAGTCATATCTGATAGACTTTTAGCAAAACGTTGTGCTCCCGTACCAAGTCCTGGGAAATCTCGTCCCCAAGTTGCTACCATGGTGATTTCAATGCGCTTTTGAGAAAACGCTGGTGATGGGAAAGTAGAGGCTGCAACAGCAGTTGCACCACCAGCAACAGCTGCACCCTTAATAAATTTTCTTCGTTTCATGAGGACCTTTTTGTTTAATAATTAAAAAGACAACAAGATCAATGGACCGTTGCTGTCACGAAAATATTTTTCCACTATGGAAAAATTAATGAAACATCGCGATCTTATAGATATCCTGATTTGGTGTCAAGCTTTATTTATTTTATTTGGAGTTTTAATTAGTAATGTGTTTTGTTAGTTTGTGTTGAAGTATAAAATTGTTTTCTGTATGTTTAAAGCTTATAGCAGTCTTAAAAAGACCTAATACCATGTTATGTTGAACGAAGTTAAAATTTTGCATAAGAGATCACACTAAAATTATTAAAATTCTTACCTACGGCCGAAATAAAGAATTGTGGATTTTAGATAATTTTCGAAACAGTTAAGTCTGTCTATAAAAATATTATTTTAAAAATAGAGGAAAACTTGGTTTGTTTTTTAAAAAAGTTGAAGTTACTAATATTTACTATGCTGGCTGGTATATTCATTCCAGTTTCAGCCTGGGGAGTTTCCAGTTTCGGATGCATAGGAGCTACAGTAGCGGAATATCTCATACCTGGATTAGGATATGGGATTCTTGGTCACTACGATAAAATGCTGGTTTTGGGTGGTTCACGTTGGATTGTACTTAATGAATACTGGAAAAATTCAAACAGTAGCGATTATGAACAATACTTCACTAAGATTTATAAAGAGACAGAATTAGCTGATGACAAAAAGCAACATGATTTTTTCTATTCCCGAGAAACGTATTATGCGAATGTATATTTAAGCATGTACGGCAACCTTACTTTTGCAACGTTTTATGATCTGTATGAGACTGGCTGTGAAAAAAACTCCAGTACTTTTGGGTTGATGCTGTCTCCTTTTCAAGTATGGGAATATGCTGATGAATTGACTTTCTGGGTGCCGACAATCTGGGCTTCTACAGTTTCTCTTGATTCAGATTTAGTTATTTATCATGTAGACAATGATTTGAGTAAAAATGAAATCATAAACACATCGTTTTTACAGTATCAACTGGTTGGTGTTGGTGAGGAAATGCTGTTTCGCGGTGTGATTCAGAAATCTTTGTTCAATTTGTTTTCAATGGGTTTCAGCAAAAGTCCCTCACGCTGGGGAAGTATAATTACAGCCAGTGCTATTTTCGGAGCCGCTCATTCAGGAGCAGGCTTTACTGCATCACCTGGGATTGCTTTTGCTGCTGGTATATATCTGGGGATGGTTTATCATCCTGCAGATGGGAATTTTGATCTTACACAGCCGATTGCAATTCACTCATGGTGGGATACCATTCTTGAACACCGGAGACTGAAGGATGCAAAATTTGTTGAACGGAAGAGTGGTGAGAACGCCCTGAATTACACCCTTCAGGACAGACGTACCTACCCCCTATTTGGTTTTAATTACTTTTTCTAAGCTAAAAACTAAATCTAAATTATCCAAGTTTAGTTTCCGTATTTTTCAGGAAATGTTCCCCTTTACTTTCATATAAAAATAACCCCCAAAAAAGCATTAAAGTTCCAGTTTAAGGTGTCGATAAGAAATACAATGGAAATCCTTTCCTGGAACGAAAGTATCCAAGTTAGGAGAATTCACGAATCTCTCTACTCTATACATAAGTGGGTGATTCTAAAAAATACTAACTCCCTCATCACTGAGTATGTTCTTGTGAAACAGGAATTATTTTGTTGGACTAGGGAGAGTTAATGATCTTTGAAAATATTATTGTATTTGCTTTTGAGCAGGTTGTGACGGGTTTAATTTTTTAAAGTTAATGTCGTCGGCAGCCGCAGTCTGTAGTTATGATTGCTCGCTCTATGTTTAACTCTCATTATGAGCTGTGACGCACGACAGTGCCGAACAATACGGCTTTTAGTGTGCTCATGAATTAAAACTTATGAGCTCAGATGCTAATGTATGTCTAATTAAGATCTGCATCCAAATCTGAACACTAAAATTTTGCTTTGTAATGTTTAAGCATGGAGATGTCAGCACAGGGACTTTGGTTCATATAGAATACAGCACTGACCAAAACAGTTTGACCTGAACCTTTGGAGTTTGATTTCAAAGTGAAGGAGGAAGGTCTGACTTTGTAGAAAATTTCAAACTCTACTGGAGAATAATTGTAAAGTTTATATTGTTGAAAAAATTGTTTTACATCAGTTGCTAATGTAGTTATTCAAAATTACGTTTTATGAAGGGAGTTGAGTACTCTTTTGATAAGACGTAGCATCGAATTGCGTCAAATTTACAAATAAATAATTGCTGTAGACACTTTTCTGACATCAGGGCCAGTTGTTTCTAGTTGAAATATCAGGTTTTAGCTGATTCAGAACGTGTCTAGTTGCGAAAATTGTAAGGACGTCGTTTTGAAAATTCTACGACGTTTGTTGCCCGACTTTATTCCTGTTAAGAAGGAATAATGAGTGGTTGTAATGACTTTTTGAGCATTCATAAAAATGCCTGAAACAGATCACATTAATGTGTGGTGAGTTAAAGGGTAGTTATGTTGCTGAATTTAAAATTAATCAAGGTCATATTATTTTAAAAAATGTAATAAAAATAATTATATTATTACAAAATTTTGATCAACTAAGGTCATGAGTACCTGACCAATTGTTTAACTCCAATTAAAGGAGGATGCCATGCGCGTCAACCATAATACAGCTGCAATTAACTCTTTGAGACATTTAAGCAGTACTACAAAAGACACACAAAGGAATTTGGAGCGTCTTTCTTCTGGTTTAAAAATCAATTCTGCAGCAGACAGTCCGGCTGAGCTGATGATTTCTGAGCAAATGCGTACACAAATTTCAGGACTCAATCAGGCAGTTAAAAACTCAGAGACCTCAATCTCAATGGTGCAGACGGCAGAGGGAGTGTTAAGTGAGTTTAGTTCAATGTTGATCAGTATGCGTCAATTAGCACTTCATGCCGCAAATGATGGGGCCGCCGATGAAAAAATGCTGCAGGCAGACCAGTTGGAGGTAGAAGAGCTTCTGTCGACTATGGATAGGATTGCTGTTTCAACTCAGTTCGGCACAAAAATACTATTTGACGGCAGCAATGCAGTAGATGGTGTGGCTGTTGGTGATGGGTTAACTTTTTATAGTGCTTCACCGGTTACTCAGCAGGCTCCTACAAAACAAGGCTACTCAGTTGACATTGAACAAGTCGCAGCACGTGCAGAAGTAAATGCTGGCAGAAGAATATCGTTGGAAGAAATTGAAAAAGGCGCTTCGTTTGTGCTTAAGGAAAATAACAGGGTCATGGAAATGGATACAAATGAGGAGAGAAATCTAAAGAAAAATATACAGCAATTGCTGGGGAATTTCCGTAGATCTCCCGAGACATTTTCCAGAGAAAACACTGAAGCCAGGTTGGCCGATTTAATTGGGAGGTCACTACAGAAAAAGGCAGATGAAAGCGGTCTTTCAGTAAAAATAGGAATCAATGAAAATGGTATGCTGACGGTAAAACATAAACATTACGGCAGCAGACCGAATTTTGCGGTCTCAACTAATCTTTCAGGACTGTTTGGAGAAAAACCAGGAACTATTAAGCTTTCCAGCGGAGGACAGGATGTATCGGGTTATATCCAAGGTGACCTTGCTATAGGAGAAGGCCAGTTTCTGCACGGCACACAGGGTTCACCCACTGAAGGAATAGTTGTTCAGTATGACAAAGAACTGGGACATCGTGTTGTATACATTAAAGATGAACAAGGCAGAGTAATTGGTCAAAAACTTGTCAAACAAACTAATGAAGAATTGGTTGGAAAAGATGTAGAAGGATACGTTCATATTACACAAAGATCTGTAGTTTATCAGGTTGGTGCGAATCGCAACCAAACGGTATCTTTTTCATTAGATAATCTCCGCACAGGTCAAATTGCAAGAGATGTGGAAAATACGAGTAAATTCAAGAGCCTGGCTGATTTAGACTTGACTAGCAGTGCCGGTGCCCAAGACTCAATTAAATTGATTGACAAAGCAATCCAGGATATTGGTGTGTTACGTGGAAATCTTGGTTCATTCCAGAAAAATTCTCTAGAATCTAATTTACGAAATTTACGTATATCCAGTGAAAACCTGACAAAAGCAGAGTCTATCATCCGTGACTCAGATATGGCTGCTGAAATGAGTGACTTTACTAAAAATCAAATTTTGATTGCATCAGGTACTGCAATGGCTGCACAAGCCAACCAGATTCCTAAATCAGTTTTGCAACTGATTGGAAGTGCAGCTCAGTAAAACGGTTTAAGGTTCAAGTTTCATGGTTTAAGGTTCAAGGTCCTGTGCCTAGCCCTTACCTTGTTTCTTGAACCTTGCCGGATGTCAGAAGAAAAGATGATTTACAAATATGCTGTTTTAAAATCAGCAGGTTTATAAATTATTTTATAAGTTAAATTTTAAGTTAAGTTTTGTCCCCGGAAAGAGGAATGACGTGTCTTTGGACACGGAGTTTCTCTGCCGGAGAATTATTAACATAAGAGGAAATATGTCTATTAATATTCGAACAAATATTGGGCCTGCTACAACGGGATTGAGCGAACATGGTACTTTTAGAAATTCAATGTACCAGGAGCAGGAACAAGAGAAAAAAGAAAAACAAAATACTCCGGTACGTCCGGCTGCTGTGAAAGATCACGTTTCCGCTCATTTCATGATAAATGAAGATTTGCGACTTAAGTCAACCGGTTTGCAAAATGAAATTTCTCATCTTGAAGAAGAAATGTCTATTGTTCAAACTGCAGCAAGTGCTTTGGAAAATGTCGAAGTTAAATTGACAGACATAATGGAATTACTGGTAATTGTGTCAAAAGAAATAAAATTCAATTCAGTAATGAGAGAGGCTGACCAACAAGAACTTGTGAAGTTGATTAAGCGGATAAACACAATAGCAGAAGAAACAAGTTATGGACATCAATCTTTGCTGGACGGCAGTTACGGAGTTCGAGGAGTTGCGACTGGTGATTTTTTGGAATTTGTAATGATGAATTCCAATTCAAAAACATCTCCACTAAGCGGTTATGAAGTTTTAGTAACTGAAGCAGCAACAAGATCGGAACTAAAGGGTTTTCTGCCATTTACACAAGATATAGTTGACCAAAAAGAACAGCTTATCTTTGAAGAGAACGGGACTTCAAATTGTTTTATTACTCATAAAGGGGAAAGTGTTTCAGCTACATTTAGTCGTCTTGCAGACTGGATTATTCAACTTAATATACCGTTGGAAATTGTTAGAAATGCAGATGATATACTGCATTTCAGACACATTCAGTATGGAAGTGCATACGTCTTTGAAGCTTCGAGTTTCACGCCAGGCCTGCTTTCATTAGATAGTCAAAAAGTTGCTCTTGCTTCTCCAGGATTAGATCTAAAAGGGAGAATCAATGGAATTCCGTGTTTAGGACACGGACAATACTTAAGTGTTCCTGCAGAAACAGAGGATATTAGCGGATTGACTGTCAGGTATTATGGAAGTGAAGCACCTGCAGATAAAGTGGCTGGTACAGTTTCTGTGATCCAGAATGGATTCCAATTTAGAGTAGGAATCCCGGAGCCACACATTGAATTACTGAGTCTGGCAAGTATTCATACTTCAAATTTGGGAGTGGATACTGAGAATGTATCAGGTTTTAATTCGTTGGAGGAAATAGATATTCAGACTGAGCAAAGAATTAAAGACTCAATATTTGTTTTAGAGAAAAGCATGAAAGAAATTTCAGAAGTCAGAGACAGAGTAAAGGTATTCTGTGATACTACATTTAATGACTCAATGAAAGATTTACGTAACGAATACGAAAAGTTAGTTATTACAGAAAAAAATATTGAAAATAGTGTGGAAGCACATGTTTTCGCAGAACAAACGGGGAACATAATTGCAAAAAATTTAGTACGCTCTACAGAAGCACAGGCACACCAGAATCACGAAACTGTGCTCTCATTGTTAAAGTAAAGATTAGATACATCATTGTTTAATATTAAAATCCGCAGAAGCGGAATGTGAGTTTAAAATTCTTATTAAGAAATTAATGAGAGTCTCTTTGATATTATTTAATTATGTAATAAAAATAATATTTTAATTAAATATAAAAAGTTTAAATAATTTAGAATTACTTCTTTTCTTGAGTATAAAAAAAGATAAGGAAGTGATTATATTTCCGAGAGTGTGGGAACTTTTGGAAAGAGCCGTAATGTAACGGCAACTCGACTGAATCTAAGCCAGGATGGTAAAGATAGAGTCGTTTTATTTTATACGTTTTTCAATCAAATCAAAAAAGGGGATTTATGCCTTTACGGATCAATCATAATATTGCTGCGATGAATTCGCACAGGAATCTAATGAATAATACTGAGGTTCAAAATAAAAATTTAGAACGGCTTTCGTCCGGATTGAAAATCAATCGCGGTGCCGATTCTCCTGCAGGCTTAATCATCTCAGAAAGGATGAGGGCACAGATAGCGGGACTTCGACAGGCCATAGACAACTCTGAAACTGGAATTACAATGCTGCAAACTGCTGAAGGTGCTTTGGAAGAAGTTAACCGTTCTCTAATTAATATCAGGCAACTTGCAATTAGTTCTGCGAACGAAGCCGTGAACGATGAGTCCATGCTGGCTGCCAATCAACAAGAATTAGAAGACTCTTTGCGCACAATTGACCGAATAGCGAAGATTTCGAATTACGGCAAAAAAGCTATTTTGGACGGCAGTATGGGGGCAAACGGAGTTGCAGCTGGAGATAATCTGGAATTTGTCAGTGCAACTGAAAACACGAATTCATCACCGGTGGGTGGCTATGCTGTAGAAATTAAAACGTCAGCTACGCAATCTACTGTAAAAGGATCTGTATCCTTAAACCAGGCACTTATAGATGCAGGGGAACAATTGACATTTTCAGAAGGTGGGAAAACATTGAACTTTGAAACGATTGCAGGGGAAAGCGTAGAAACTACGATGAATCGTCTGGAAAAAGCAGTCATTACTTCTGGAATGGATATAGTGATGGTCAGGATGTCAGGAAGCGCTGCGACTCCAGATGCACCGCAGTTTTTGAGTTTTAAGCATAATGAGTTTGGCAGCGAACATTTTTTTCAGGTTGCCAGCAGTACGTCCGGAGTCTTGTCTGCTCAAGCAGATGTTTCGGTCAAAATAAAAAACGGTGATGATGTGGCCGGTTTTATCGGAGGAGAGCTTGGAATAGGGAGAGGACAGTATCTGACAGGTAGCATTCCATCGAAGGTCTCCGGACTTAAGGTTAAATATACCGGAGAAAATGCTCCACCACCAGGTAAAATTGCTGGTTCTGTAACACTTTCTCAAAACTCACTGGTTTTTCATGTTGGACCAAATGTAGAGCAGTCAACAAGCTTTTCATTAAGAAGTGTAAGTAGCAAAAAATTAGGTAGCGGAGTGACCAATGAATCAGGTTTTAGATCATTGAATGATGTTGAATTTACTGATGCAGAGAGGTCTCAGGATTCAATTTTAATAATTGATCAGGCAATTGATGAAATTACAAAATTTAGAGGAAAAATGGGTGCTTTTCAGAAAAATGATTTAGAAAGCAATCTCAATTATTTAAGGAATGCACATGAAAATGTAACAAATGCGGAATCAATAATTCGTGATGCGGATATGGCTGAGGAAATGTCGGCCTTTGCCCGTAATCAGATATTGGTCCAGTCCAGCACAGCGATGCTGGCGCAAGCAAATCAGACTCCAACGGCCGTTATGAAATTAATAAATGGTTAGTTGGATCTGTTTCGTATTCGCTTGATCCCCAAGCGGATTTGATGATGACGTAGCATTTCGTTGGACTCATGGAAGAATTCAGCGAAAAGCACTTCACTATTTGACGGTAAGCGATTGAAAGAACCGTTATTGTGAGCGCAGCCGGTACAGCCGACTGCGCTCAGGATGACGATTTTTAACGTTATTTGAAAAATTTGCTCAGCAAGATTTATGTTGCTGAGCGGAAATCCTGGAACGGAAACCAGGAGTGCTGTTTTTATCTATGGGAGGTTGATCAATTCCATTCGGGAACTGAACTACCAG
>Ga0209709_10000846_pt1 | contig 28852 bp, 29 predicted proteins | sample ArcticOcean_MG_C_2_FD_187435 | JGI IMG/M metagenome (GOLD analysis project Ga0209709, IMG submission 187435) | Marine microbial communities from western Arctic Ocean - ArcticOcean_MG_CB4_136 (SPAdes) (version 2) | ecosystem: Environmental > Aquatic > Marine > Oceanic | place: Arctic Ocean... | reverse complement strand
TCCTTCGGGCATAAGCGGCATATCTGAAACAAGGAGAATTGCACCACGGGAAATTTTATTTGCATGACCAACAATAAAGAGTGTTGCGGTTTCCATATCAATACCAATAGCAGAAAGATTGATCAGTCTCTCCCGGAATTTAATGTCCCATTCCCAGACACGACGATTTGTGGTGTAAATAACTCCTGTGCGATACTCCTGCCCATAGTCCAGGACGGTATCAGAGACAAATTTGTGGAGCTTAAATGAAGGTAAAGCAGGTACTTCCGGGGGCAGATAATCATTGCTCGTTCCTTCTCCGCGAATTGCCGCAATAGGGATGATATATCGTCCAATTTCAGCAGATTGCTTCAAACCCCCACACTTGCCTAAAAACAAAACTCCTTTTGGATTACAGGCAGTCAACAGGTCCATGATCGTAGCCGCATTCGCAGAGCCGATTCCAAAATTTATGATGCTCAGTCCCTTGTTGTTTGTGGCAGTCTGCATGGGACCGCCTTTGCCCTTGATTTCACAATCGAAACGTTTTGCAAATTTGCTCAAATAATTACTGAAATTTGTCAGTAAAATATATTCTCCAAATTCGGAAATCTCTGTTCCGGTATAACGCGGCAGCCAGTCACGGGTGATCTCAATTTTGGTTTTCATAAAATTACTCTTTTTTAAATAACTCGTTAGTTATTAATTCTTGAAAGGTGCAAATATTATCGACTGTGACATTTCATTTCGATCGAAGGGAGAGATATTTCAAAGCACTGATATATTAGAAGATTTCTCAAATACGTTTGGGATGACAAATTTTTAGTTTCAAACTTTATTTCTAGACAATCATACCTTAGATTTTCCTCAATTCTCATTCCGCGCGAAGCTCAACATAGACCCGGAATCCAGGAGTTGTTCTTCAATTCTCTAACTCAAACTGATCATAAATATTAATCACAGATAAAGTCCGGTTTGAAAAACAAGATTTTATACAGTGTGTCATAATTTCAGAAGTATCTCAAATAATCCACTTCCAAATTACAATTTGCTTCCTTTTTTCAGCAAGAGAAAAATATGAAGGAAAAGTAGAAATTTCCCCTGGATTCCCGCCCCCCAATCAGGCCGAGGACAAGCTTCGCGGGAATGACAATCGAAAGTCTACAATATTTGAAAGAGAATTAGCTTTGTAGAAACACCCATGAATTCTCTCTTCCGCGGGACTGATAAGTTGCGCTAGAACGACTAGCTTTCCCGTAATGACGAATTACACGATAATAATATGCAACGTGAGAAAATCAATTAAACTTTTGTCTTAGATTTCTACTGAAAATAACCCTGCATGTCATTCACATGACATCAGTTACTTAGTTGATATTAAAGGGAGAGTATTGTAAATTAAGCAAGTACTGGGAAAGAGTCCGGAAGCAACACAAGACTGTGTTGCTTCCGAACTAATAAATTAAATGGGATTACATTGCATTCCAGATTATGTGACTCCATGCGCCTTTAGGCTTTTTAGAGATCACAGGATCAGAATCAGATGACATCAGAACATCGACCGTGCGCCTATAATCCGCTGGAATCAGGTAACCAATGCCCTGGGGCTGATTGCCAACCAATTTGCTTATTTCTCGCATCATCCGACGCTGATGTTTTTCTGTCTGTGCACCGGTATCGTCATTTTCCAGAATGATATCTGCTGCTTCATCAGGATGATCTGCTGCATACTTCCAACCTTTGATAGAAGCTTTGAGGAAGCGGGCCATTTTACTGACGAAGGCCTTTTTTCTCAGATTTTTTTCCATTACATACAAACCGTCTTCCAAGGTAGAAACACCTTGATCTTCATATTTGTAGACCACTAATTCTGATGGACTGAGGCCTGCATCAATAACTTGCCAGTATTCGTTGTAGGTCATGGTAGAAACGCATTCTGCCTGCTTCTGCAGAATTGGATCCACGTTGAAACCCTGCTTCATGACAGTCACTCCGTTTGAACCGCCGGTGGTAGGAATTCCCAATTTGCTCATCCAGCTCAGGAAAGGATATTCGTTTCCGCCAAACCAGACGCCCAACGTTTTCCCTCGAAAATCGGAAGGAGATTTGATCCCGCTGTCTTTGCGGCAAGTGAGCATCAATCCAGATTTTTTGAAAATTTGGGCAATGTTCACCAGAGCCACACCTTTTTCACGAGATGCCAATGCTGAAGGCATCCAATCAACGATCACATCAGCTCCTCCTCCAGCTATTACCTGAGGCGTCGCTATGTCTGGTCCACCCGGCTTGATGGTCACATCCAGCCCTTCTGCTTGATAGTAACCCTTGTCCTGGGCTACATAGTAACCTGCAAACTGAGCCTGTGTGACCCACTTCAACTGAATCGTTACTTTTTCTGCTGCTTGTGTGGAAAATGCCAACCCGACTGTCAGCAACACCATCACTACTTTTTTTATTATACTCATAATTTTCTCCATTCGAGATTAAAATTAAGTCAGCTTTTTGTTTGCAACAAGCAAGTTAGCTGACCCTGAAAGATGGGTGCCATCCTGTAAACTGCCGTTCCAAAAAAGCCAGCAAGGCATAGAACAACGACCCGGACAATGCTGCTACCGCAATGGATGCCCATACGACGTCAACATTCAATCGACCGATTTCGACAGAAATACGAAATCCCATTCCTACAATCGGTGTACCGAAGAACTCCGCCACTATGGCACCAATAAGCGCCAAAGTAGAGTTGATCTTCAATGCGTTAAAAATAAAAGGCAGTGCGTTCGGAAGACGTACCTTAAGAAGCATCTGCCAGTAGTCTGCTGCATAAGAGTGCATTAAGTCAAGCTCCATTCGATCCGTGGACTTTAATCCTGTAAGAGTATTCACCAGCATCGGGAAAAAGGTCATCATAACCACAACCGCAGCTTTGGACTGCCAGTCAAACCCAAACCACATAACCATGATTGGAGCTACCCCAACGATGGGCAGAGCACTCGCCAGATTCCCCAGTGGAAGCAGGCCCCGCTGTAAAAAAGGAACTTTATCAACCAAAACTGCAACCACAAATCCGGAGACACAACCCATGAAAAAACCGGCTAGCACTGCTTTCAAAAATGTCTGCTGAAAATCAGCCCAGAGCATTTCCAGTGAGTTAGTAAAAGCAACTCCGATCAAGGACGGTGCCGGCAGCAAAACCTGTGGTACCTCGAAACCTATCGTCAACATTTCCCACAAATAAAGCAGCATCCCTCCAAATAATAATGGAACGAGTAAATTTATGACAATTCCAGTTTTTTTATTGAGTTTGGTTTCCACCCTCGACCAGAATCCCATTACCTCCCACATCAGACCTACCAGCGTCACAACATAAAGCCAAATGCCCCAAGTTGTACCCGAATCTGCAGAATGCACACTGTTTAATGTCGCAATGCATCCGGATGCAACCACGAGAGTTATCACAATTTTACCTGGTATCAGCACGATTACCCTTTTGCGAAAAAGGGCTGCTGCAGATCCGATCAGCGGCATCAGCGCAAACAGCACAGTATTCTCTCCAAGCGACATCCAGTCCCTGGAAAACAGAAACTGAATTGCAAAACAGATTATAAATAACCAGTAGAAAATTCCGGAAGTTTTCATGCCTGTACTCCCATTCTTTTTTGGACTTTGCTCTCCATGACAGTCATCAGAAAAACGAATGACCCCGCGATAATCGAGGCTACAAACAATGCACTCCAAATTTGTATTGTCTGTCCGTAATAAGAACCAGTCAATAATCTTGCACCCAAACCGGCTCTTGCTCCAGCCGGCAATTCTCCCACTATCGCTCCTACCAAACTGATGGCTATAGAAACCTTGAAACTTGCAAACAAAAAAGGAGTCGAGGTGGGCCAGCGTAATTTATAAAATGTTTGAGATTTAGATGCATTGTAAGTTTTCATCAAATCCAGATGCATTGGATCAGGTGAACGCAGGCCCTTGACCATACCGATTGCAATTGGAAAAAAACAAAGGTAGGCAGAAATAATTGCTTTGGGAAAAAGTCCTGTTACACCAACGGCTCCCAAAACAACTATAACCATCGGTGCAATTGCCAAAATCGGTATTGTCTGCGACGCAATTATCCAGGGTAAAATACTTTTGTTGAGTGTTGGTACGTGCACAATTCCTACTGCCAGCAAAATACCTAAAACTGCTCCCATTGCAAAACCAACCAGGGTTGACGAAATTGTCACCCATCCATGATAAACCAGGCTGCGCTTGGAATTTATTTTGTAACCAAAAATCGACTTCTTCATGTCGAGCATAATTTGATGCGGTGCAGGCATAATCGGACGTTTCATGGCCCATGAATCTTCAACCAGTTTGGTGAAATTCCAATCAATTTTTTTTCGATCATATTTATCTATCAAAACATCAGAATTGAGATAAACTGCTGCTCCATACCAAATGACAGTGGTGAAGGCAAGCACGGCTGCAATCGAAAAAAAAGATGAGGAACGAAGCCAATTCATAACATCTGGTCAATCATAACTATGACCTGCCCGCAAACCTTCACGGATGCGGTGCGACAGTGCAAGGAATTCCGGAGTGTCCCGCATATCTAAAGTTCGTTTTTCTGGAAGGGTGCTTTCGATTATGTCGATGATTTTTCCGGGACGCGGTGACATAACCACAATTTTTGTTGAAAGGTATGCTGCTTCAGGAATTGAGTGAGTAACAAAGACTACAGTTTTGTGGGTTTCTTCCCAAAGTCGGTGAAAATGTTCGTTTAATTGGTCACGGACAATTTCATCAAGAGCACCGAACGGTTCGTCCATCAACAGCAAATCAGGATTAAATGTAAGGGCACGGGCGATAGAAACGCGTTGCTGCATGCCTCCGGAAAGCTGCCAGGGGAACTTTTTTTCAAAACCGGAAAGATCGACCATTTCCAAAACTTCTTTGGAACGTCGGGCCTGTTCCGTTTTGTCGATGCCCATTATTTCCAAAGGCAGTTTAAGGTTGCCTTCAACAGTGCGCCATGGGTAAAGAGCAGGTGCCTGAAAAACATAACCGTATGCACGCTGCAAGCGGGCCTCTTCTGGAGTCATCTCATTCACCTGGATGTCGCCTCCAGTAGGTTTTTCCAGGTCTGCAATCAAACGTAACAGCGTCGTTTTTCCACAACCGGAAGGTCCAATCAGTGAAATAAAATCGCCTTTATTAATTTCCAAATCAATTTCAGAAAGAGCGTGGACCGGGCCGTCTGAAGTCTGGAAAACCAAGTCAACTTTACGAGCCTCTACAACCCGGACACTTTCTTTCATTACGAAGAACGATCCACGGAAATTGGAGCAGTAGCAGAGCTCCGTTTTTCAACTGCAGAATAATATGGGGCAAAACATGGACGATCCACATAACGGCCTACACCACGTTCCGTGCGGACATCACCGTCTTTGTAAACCACTTTCCCTTGACTGACAGTTGCCACGTTGATCCCTGTCAATTCCATTCCCTCAAAAATATTTAAATCCACTTTTTGATGATGCGTTTTTGCAGAAATTGTGTGAGTGGCCTGAGGATCAAATATTGCCAAATCTGCATCACTACCTGCTGCAATGATTCCTTTTCGCGGATAAATGTTGAATATTTTTGCAGAGTTTGTGGAAGTTACTGCAACAAATTCACTCATTGTTAAACGTCCGGTATTAACACCATGTGTCCAGAGCACATGCATTCGATCTTCAATACCTCCGGTTCCATTTGGAATTTTTCGGAAGTCATCTTTTCCCATTGCTTTCTGGTCTGCACAAAAACAGCAATGATCGGTAGCAGTTGTCTGCAAATCTCCAGATTGCAAACCGCGCCAAAGAGCTTCTTTATTGGCTTTTGGTCGGAATGGAGGGCTCATCACGTGGGCTGCGGCAAATTCAAAATCAGGATTACGGTAAACACTATCATCAACCAGCAGATGTCCCGCCAATACTTCTCCAAATACTCTCTGACCTTCACGCCGGGCACGGGCAATTTCGTTGAGTGATTGAGCACATGAGTTATGAACCACATACAAAGGCACATCGATCATTTGCGCAAAACGAATTGCACGATTTGCTGCCTCTCCTTCTACTTGCGGCGGCCTTGACTGCGGATGTCCTTCCGGTCCGGTGATACCGCTCTCAAAAATCTTCGTCTGGAAATGATCTACCAATTCACCACTTTCCGCGTGGACAGTACATAGTGCGCCCAGTTCTCGTGCACGTGTAAAACTGTTTACAAGTATTTCATCATCTGCCATGATTGCGCCTTTGTAGGCCATAAAGTGTTTAAAACTATTGACTCCATAGTCACGGCACAGTGTTCCCATTGCATCGGGAACTGAATCGTCCCACCATGTAATTGCCACATGGAAACTGTAATCGGTAGTGGATTTTTCAGCCCATCCGCGCCACTTGTGATATGTTTCCAAAACATCTTCCTGTGGCCCCGGAATCACAAAATCAATAATCATTGTGGTTCCGCCAACCGCACCTGCTGTTGTTCCCGAAAAGAAGTCTTCTGAAGCAACTGTTCCCATGAACGGGAGTTGCATGTGGGTATGCGGGTCAATGCCACCGGGCATTACATAGCATCCTCCGGCATCTACGACATCCACTCCCAAAGGAGCATCCATATCCGGACCTACCGCCTGAATAATACCGTCATCACAATAAACATCCGCACGGAATGACTGATCGGCGTTTACAACTGTTCCACCTTTAATTATTACTGACATATTTTCTCCTTATATTTAGTATTTTATATTCTACAGATTTAATTCTCTTCCACTCTCATCGGATTATTCTCATGGGTTGTCCAGTTCTGATATTCAGTTCCTGAATCAACTCGTTCCATGGTGATGCAGTCCGGTACAGGACAGGCAAACATACAAAGATTGCAACCAACACATTCTTTGTCAATGACCTCAAATCGTCGATCACCATTTTCTTTTATTATACGAATGGCCTGGTGCGAAGCATCCTCACAAGAAATATGACATAATCCACAATGGATGCAAGTCGATTCGTCAATGCGGGCTTTGATGTCGTATTTCAGGTTCAGAAATTGCCACTCAGTCACATTTGGAACAGCAATGCCCCTGAAATCCTCCAACGTCTCATAGCCCTTTTCGTCCATCCAGTTATTCAGTCCGTCAATCATGTCATCCACTATTTTAAAACCATAGTGCATGACTGCAGTACAAACCTGCACACCAGCAGCTCCCATTGCGATAAATTCGGCGGCATCACGCCAGTTTGATATTCCTCCGATGGCTGAGATTGGTAAATTTTTCGTTTCCGTAGCTTTGGCAATTTCTGTCACCATGTGCAAAGCTATTGGTTTGACTGCCGGTCCACAATATCCTCCATGAGAGCCTTTTCCGTCAATAGTCGGTTCGGGAGCCATCAAATCCAGATCAACGGAAACAATAGAATTGACAGTGTTGATTAAAGCTACTCCATCACCTCCCCCAGCTTTTGCAGCGTTTGCCGCATGGCAGATATCCGCAACATTTGGTGTCAGCTTGACCAGGCACGGTAAGTCTGTACACTCCTTAACCCAGCGGGTAACCATTTCAATGTACTCCGGAACTTGGCCGACAGCAGAACCCATTCCCCGTTCAGACATTCCGTGTGGGCAGCCAAAATTCAGTTCTACTCCGTCACATCCGGTGTCCTCTATTTTATTAATGATGAACTGCCAGTCTTTTTCAGTGCATGGAACCATCAGTGAAACAACAACTGCTCGATCAGGCCAGTCTTTTTTGATTTTCTTGATGTCCTGAAGATTGTCTTCAAGCGGACGGTCAGTAATCAATTCAACGTTGTTAAATCCCATCATGCGTTGACCATTATAGTGCACCGCACCATAACGTGAACTGACATTAACGATGGGAGGATCTATTCCCAAAGTTTTCCAAACCACTCCACCCCATCCCGCACGGAAAGCACGTTCAACATTGTACAATTTGTCTGTGGGTGGAGCCGAGGCTAGCCAAAATGGATTTGGGGCCTTGATACCGGCAACATTGCAACTTAAATCCGCCATGATTGTTTTTTTATTATTGATTTCAGATTGATTATTTTAATCTTCTGTGAATAGAGAGTGCGGCCTGCTTACCGTCTTCCACGGATTGTACAGTTAAATCCTCTCCGGAACCCACACAATCTCCTCCGGCCCAGACGCCTGGTAGAGACGTTTCAAATTCCAGGTTGACGTTTATTTTTCCACCTTCAATTGCAGGCATTTCCGAACCAGAAAAAACTGAGTCTTCCAATAACTGACCGATAGCCTTAAAAACAACATCAGCCTCCATATGACGAAACTCTCCTGTTCCTCTTAGTTTCCCTTCCGGGTTCAGTTCCATGCACTCAAACTCAATTCCGGTAACATGTCCATTTTCTGACCGCAAACTTTTTGGAGCAACCCAATGTTTTACGCGGACTCCGTTGGTTTGTGCAAACTCCTGTTCTTTCCAGGTGGCATTCATTTGTTCCGGCCCTCGTCGATAGGCCAGTGTTACATCTTCAGCACCAAGTTTTTTGGACTGCACCGCAATGTCAATTGCGGTACTTCCGCCACCGATCACTATTACACGCCGACCGACTGATAATTCTGCAAGATTTACGGATTGACGCAGCTCTAAAATAGTGTCGACCGCATCGTAAACTCCAGCTATTTCTTCACTTTCCAAACCGAGTGAATTGACATCTCCTAAACCGACACTCAAAAATACTGCGTCAAATTCTTGACGGAGATCTTCCAGTTTCACATCCTGCCCCAATCGCTGATTCGTACGAATTTCTATCCCGCCGATCTTTAAAATAAAATCAACTTCACGCTGAGCAAAATCATTAACAGTTTTATAAGCCGCTATTCCGTATTCATTCAGACCGCTCAATTTTTCACGTGCTTCAAAGACTACTGCGTGATGGCCTAATACTGCAAGACGGTGTGCACACGAAAGTCCTGCGGGACCACCGCCGACAACCGCGATTTTTTTACCGCTTGATTCAGCTCTTTCAAAAAATGTTTCACTGGTTTCCAGATAACTGTCTGTCGCATAACGCTGCAGTTCACCGATACGTACCGGCTGATGGTCCTGAGTTTCTCTGACACATGCCCCCTCACAAAGAGTTTCTGTTGGACAAACGCGGGCGCACATTCCACCCATTATGTTTTGTGAAAAAATGTCTCTTGCAGATCCTTTCAGGTTGCCTGTAGATATTTTACGGATAAAATTTGGTATGTCGATAGCTGTGGGGCATGCATCAATACATGGTGCGTCAAAACAAAAATAACAGCGGTTTGCCTCAACAATCGCATTTCCGGAATTCAAAGGTGGATGAGAATCGGAAAAATTTTCGGAAAGCTGTTCCTGTGATAATCGTCCGGCCTGAACGTCGATAGTGGTCATGGTTTTTTTCAGCGTTTTTGGCGGTAATCTTTGAACAAATAACACCACCAGTTGAAACAATTATTGCAGTGCAGTTAAATCTCCATAAATCTCCGGACGACGGTCACGGAAAAATTGCCATAGGTTGCGAATTTCTCTGACTGCATCCATATCCATGTCATGAATCAGCAAACCATCAGTCTTATCATCCAACTGTGCTTCAATTTTACCTCGTGGATTTACTATGTAGCTTGAGCCATAAAACGTACCAATATTCCAGGGTTCTTCGGTACCAATTCGATTGATAGCACCAATGTAGCAGCCATTAGCTGCAGCTGAGGCCGGTTGTTCCAGTTCCCATAAATATTGAGATAGTCCTGCAACCGTAGCGGAAGGATTAACAATATACTCTGCACCGTTCAAAGCCAGAGCCCGCCAACCTTCAGGGAAATGCCTGTCGTAACAAATATACACTCCAAGTTTACAGTAAGCAGTTTCAAAAACAGGATAGCCTAAATTCCCAGGTTTGAAGAAAAATTTTTCATAAAAACCTGCAACCTGTGGAATATGTGATTTGCGGTACTTACCCAGATATTTGCCGTCTGCATCTATTACTGCTGCTGTGTTATAATAAACACCTGTCATTTCCTCTTCATAGATGGGAACGACAATCACCATGTTGTACTTTTTTGCATATTCCTGCATAAGTTTCGTAGTTGGTCCTTCTGGTATTTTTTCAACAGCTGCATACCATTTTGTATCCTGGCTGGGACAAAAATATGGTTGTGTAAAGACCTCCTGCATGCAGAGCACCTGAACCCCTTTTTCTCCTGCCTCTTCAATATAAGGAATATGTGCTTCAATCATTATTTTGGTAATTTCTTCTGGGGCCATGGATGTATCCCCTTTGAGGGCCATTTGAATCAACCCGCTGCGAACTTTCATTTTTTTCTCCTTGCAACTATCGAATGTGGAAGCTACCCCTGCAGGACGACATTCATCTTCCTGATTCTTCCTGTAATTAAATTTGTTTCTTAAAGGTGAAAATTATATAAGTTGATACAAGGCTCGTCAAGTCTTTTTCATGTTTTAAACTCCAAATCAGTCTAAAATACTTCCCGAGTTTTTTTATTTTTACTTGTCAACAATTAATTGATGTGTTAGTTTCTTAAGTATTATTACAGACATTAAACTTATGATTCGGCAAGATAATGAATGGAAAAACTATTGTAGCCAACATTTATCCATCTCTCAATTTCAGTAAGATCAGAGATTATATTACCTTAATAAAACCAAGGTTACTGTCCAGTGTACTGTTAAGCACTGTACTGGGTTATATTCTTCCAGTGGACACTTCAGCTGGGGTCTTTCCGCTGCTATATCTTCTGTTAGGTACTGCAATGATTGGCGCAGGTGCACATACACTTAATCAATGGCAGGAACAAATTCCTGACTCGAAGATGAGAAGGACAAAGAATCGGCCTTTACCGACGGGAAGACTAAGTGGGAATGAAGCTTTGGCTTTTGGCATTATTATTTCGGTCTCCGGTTTCACTACATTATGGCTTAGTCTAAACATACTTACTGCTGCTCTTGGATTACTGACCCTATTTTCTTACATTCTAATCTATACACCTCTAAAACAGAAATCAGTCAGTAACACCTGGTTTGGAGGAATAACTGGTGCATTACCTCCGGTGATGGGCTGGACAGCGGCTAGAGGCACGTTGGACTGGGAAGTCCTGCCAATTTTTGCCCTGCTTTATTTTTGGCAGCTTCCACATTTTTTTGCAATTGCCTGGATGTATCGTGATGACTACCGCAGAGGCGGTTTCAAAATGCTTTCACTTGAGGATCCAACAGGTAAAAAAACCAGTGTCCAAATGCTGTTCTACGGCGGTTTGCTTTTTATTTCCAGCATTGCTGTTTTTATTATCGGCCAGTTAAGCCTCGTTTATCTGGTAAGTGCATTTATACTGGGCCTGGGATTTTTAGCAGTAATTTCTTTATTTTTTCGAAAAAGCAGTAGTGAGAATGCACGTAAAGTGTTTCTTGCGTCCATTATTTACTTGCCAGTCTTGAGCAGTATTATTATTCTGGATATGTTTATTTATTAATTTGTCAAGGAGTATTTATGGAGAAAAATGATTCGGATGCATGGGCATTAAGAGTATTTTATTTGGTATTCACTGGAAGTGTATTGTTTATGCTTGCTGTCTACATTTTTGCGTTTAATTCCTGAAAACCATTAACATTGCTGAATTAATTCTATGTGTTTATTTGTTGAAAAGCAGTTAACGATGTATTAGAGAAAACTTAGATGATTGAATATTTTATACACAGTGCGTCCTCATTTTCAGGGGATATAGACAACCTCTTTTTTGTGATTACTTTGATCATAGGATTTTGGTTTATTCTTGTATTTGGCGCACTTGTTTATTTTATACTCAGATTTCGCAGGAAAGACGGTGTAAAGGCCCAGTACATAACCGGTGAGAAGCACAGTGAAACAAAATGGACTCATTATCCTCACTATGCAGTGATAGCTATGGATGTGGTCATAATTGCCGCTAATATCATAGTTTGGGTAAACATAAAACAGACTTTGCCTCCTAAAGACAACCTTATCAGAGTCATCGGGCAACAATGGAGTTGGTCCTTTGTTGATGCAGGCCAGGATGGGGTCTTGGATACTGCTGATGATATTACTACAGTTAATGATCTGCATGTAAAAGTGGATGAAACATATCACTTTGAATTACAGTCTCGTGATGTGCTTCATAACTTTTCTGTTCCAGCCTTTCGATTGAGACAAGATGCTGTGCCTGGTCGTACAATTAGTGGTTGGTTTAAGCCGACAATTACCGGTTCTTTTGATATACAATGCGCTGAAATGTGTGGATATGGTCACGGAATAATGGGGGCAGCAATTACAGTTCATTCTGAAGAAAGCTATACTACAACTATTGCTCAGATTAAAAGTGGTACCTATGAGAGTCATTTTCAAAAGCGTAAAGGAACCAAGACAGCATCCCCAATTAACACCTCTCATGTTGAGGAGAAAGACTCCTTCGCAGAGCTTTTAGCCAGTATTTTTTAGTATTAATTTGTTGAAGAGAATAAAATGAGCCAAGCTGCTACTAAAATAAAATTAGAACCTAATATACAGCAACATGAAGAATTAAGTTTTTTATACAAATATATTCTCCCTTTAGATCATAAAATAATTGGCCTGCAATACATATTCACTGGATTGATCATGGCAATTATCGGTGGTTATTTTGCTTATGCTTTCCGGATGCAACTTGCCTTTCCAGGAGAAGTAGTTCCTTTCTATGGCCTGGTCGGACCGGGTGAATATAACATGTTGGTTACAAATCACGGAACCATCATGATTTTTTGGGTTGCTATGCCAGTGCTGATTGCGGGATTCGGTAACTATATTATCCCGTTGATGATCGGTTGTGATGATATGGTTTTTCCAAGATTGAACCGCTTGTCGTTTCAAATTTTTTTAGTCAGCGCTCTGGTTTTGATCCTATCTTTTTTTGTTAGAGGAGGGGGTTTTGGTGGAGCATGGACTTCATACCCTCCTCTTTCTTCAGTAGCTGAATACAGTCTCACTGACTGGGGAGCTTCTTTATGGATTTTGGCTGTTGCTTTGGAGTTTGTGTCATTTTTGTTAGGTGGAATAAATTTTATCACAACCACAATGAACGCACGTGCTCCGGGAATGAAAATGATGGACATTCCAATTGCTGTCTGGTTTATAGTTCTTGCAGTTATTTTGTTTATGGCGTCTGTTGGGCCACTGTTTGCTGGAGCTATTATGTTGTTCATGGATCAAAGAATTGGTACGACATTCTTCCTTCCGTCCGGTGGTGGTGATCCGTTACTTTGGCAACATTTGTTCTGGTTCTTTGGACATCCAGAAGTATATGTTGTACTGCTGCCGACCATGGGTATAGTTGCGGATATTATCACAGTTTTCTCCAGAAAAAAATTGTTCGGATATAAAACAGTATTGTACACGGCATTTGCAACCGCTGGTCTATCCTTTATAGTTTGGGCACATCATCAATTTATTGCAGGAATTGACCCTCGTGTGGCTAATGTTTTTGTTGTAACTACTGTTTTGATTTCAATTCCTCTTGCGGAAATGATGTTTAGCTATATTGCCACTCTGTACGGAGGTTCTATTGAATTTAAAACACCAATGCTCTGGGCTTTGAGCTTTTTAGCAGCATTTTTAATTGGTGGTGTTACGGGAATTTATTTAGGAGCAAGTGCCCTGGATATATATTTTCATGATTCATATTTTGTGCTGGCCCACTTCCATTATACTTTTTTCCCAATCACTATTATAGGCATGTTTGCCGCACTCACTTATTGGTTCCCAAAAATGTTTGGTCGTATGATGAATGAAACCCTAGGCAAAATTCATTTTTGGGGAACTTTTATTCCATTTAACTGTATTTTTCTGCCATTATTCCTACTTGGTTTGGCTGGACAAAATCGTAGGGTATACAATTTCCAAAACTATCCCGACTTAGCAAGACAAGAGTTACAAGATATCAGAATATTTGCAACAGTTAGTTTAATAGTTTTGTTACTATTTCAATTTGTCTTCATTTATAATTTTTTCGTCAGCATGTTCAAAGGTGAAAAGGCTCCAAATAATCCATGGAATGCCAATACTCTCGAATGGAGTATTCCTTCCCCACCACCTCATGGTAATTTCAAGTCTTTTCCAACAGTTTACCGTGGAGCTTATGAATATAGTGTGCCTGGTCGTGAAATGGATTACTGGCCTCAAAATGAACCACCTGAAGGAAACAAATAATTCTTTAAAATTTAAAAAAGAGCAAAAGATGCTTTATTTATATTGCTAACTACAAAAAAGGATTTAACAATGTCGATGCATGGCCCTATTGCTACCCATAGAAGTGCTGCCGGTGTGCCCACCGGACGCTTAGCAACATGGTGGTTACTGGCTTCAGAAATTTTTATTTTTGGTGGATTAATTGCCTGCTTCCTCCTCTTTAAACTAAGTGGAACTCCTGGGTTTGAAGACGCTTCCCTGACAAGTGTGACTGCAGGAGCTGTAAATACATTTGTACTTCTTACTTCCAGTTTGAGTATAGTACTGGCACATGCTGCAATCGAAAAAGGGGATCAAAAGAAATCATTCACTTACATCTGGTACACAATTGGTGCAGGTCTGGTATTTTTAGGAATTAAAACTTATGAATACACCGGCAAAATTCTGAATGGTCATACAATTACGGAAAATATATTCTGGTCATTTTATTATACTATGACCGGATTACATGCCCTGCATGTTATTGGAGGAATGGTTATCATGGCACTCATTTCATTTGATATCCGCAAAGGGTACAATTATCAGCGTGTGGAACTGATAGGAATTTACTGGCACTTTGTAGATCTTGTCTGGATCTTCTTGTTTCCTCTCTTGTATATTGCAAATTTCTAATATTATTAACACATCTTTACAGATCAAACTATGAGTGAAGCTTACGCACATCCCAACTATGTTAAAATATGGTTTTTGCTTGTTGTTTTACTGCTGATCAGCGTGGCAGGGCCAATGTTGGAAATTCCTGTGCTGACAATTATAACTGCCTTTGGAATTGCAGTCGTTAAGGCATTCCTTGTTGCAGCTAATTTTATGCATCTGAAGTTTGAAAAACAAATTATTTCGTTTTTACTGATTCTGGCCCTCTGCCTGCTAGGTGTTTTCTTTTTTGGTGTTGCACCAGATATCATGATGACAGATGGAGATCAGTGGATAGACTGCATTGCAGACAAATCTTGTGTAGAGCAGCGCTTGTGACAAACCCCTCCAGCCAGTCTGTTTTATTTGCCACCTCAGAAGTTTCTTTGACCAATCGGCCAAAGCGGGCTAAGCCTCCGGTGTCAAGTGGTGTAATTGGGATGCTTATTTTTATGGTTACAGAAGCCATGTTTTTTGCAGCTCTCATCAGTGCATACTTGGTGATACGTTCCGGCATTGAAGAATGGCCTCCATGGGGACAGCCCAGATTACCGATTGAAACTACTGCATTCAATACTTTAGTTCTTTTGTTGAGTGGGCTAACGATGGGATTTTCACGTAACCTACTGCAAAAACAAAAATTTCAGGAAGGACGTAGATTGCTGGGAGTATCCATTTTATTAGGGACTTTCTTTATGGTGGCTCAAGGTTATGAGTGGGTGCAATTGGTTAATTTCGGGATGACAGTCTCGTCCAGTGTGTACGGTGGTTTGTTCTATTTAATAATAGGTGCACACGGATTTCACGTGGTCGGAGTTTTGGCTGCGCTCATCCATGCCTGGAACCGATTGGGGGCTTCTAATAATTCTATAACTGTAGAAGGACTACTTCCTTTACAACTCCTGTGGTATTTTGTCGTTTGTGTCTGGCCTGTTTTGTATGTGCTGGTTTATCTGACCTGATGCTAACAGCAAGTTTGAGCACACACCTCTACAAGAATAATCTGAAAATGCATTTGCAACATTTTCTCCTTTTTCCATTCCTGTTAGGCCTCCTCTTTGCACCTGAAATAGCAAATGCCTGTGCAGTCTGTTTCTCTTCCAGTGAAGAAACATTAGAAGCATTTTACTTTACTACTATTTTCCTGACTTTGCTTCCTGTTGTAATGCTCTCCACAATTGGTTATTGGCTGTATAGTAAACATAAAAAAACCTGATTATTAATCAAATTTTTGCAGCACAATAATTTATTCTTACCGTGAAAAAAACTTTCTTCTTTTGGGTGGTTTTACTGTGGTGCTCCGTCTTCGTTCATGCAAATGAAATGAGACCGGATGGTCTGATTTTTAGTGATTATCCAGGTTCAACCGTTTTAGTTATAGACAAATCTGCATGTCGCTTGATGGTCTATAAGTTTCAGGAATCTTGGAAAATGCACCGTGTTTTCCCCTGTACAACCGGCAAAGTAAATGGAGACAAGTTCCGTGAAGGAGATCTCAAAACTCCTATTGGCATATATTGGCTTAATCAGGCTTGGGCTGGATGGGAATTGGCTCAGTACTACGGCAATGGAGCCAATGTGTACGGAACAGGTGCTTTTGAGGTCAGTTACCCAAATTATTTTGATCAGGTAATCGAACGGAAAAACGGGGACGGCATCTGGATTCACGGGACAGTAAAAGGAGAACCTATACCGACCAGAGGTTGTATTTCTATAAGTAATTATAACTTTCTGGAATTAACCCGTTCTGTTGAATTGGGAGCTACTCCAGTAATTATTGAAGAAAAGGTGACTTTTTCACCCAGTGCTGTAATTGCGCAAGAGCAACAATTATTGATGGGTACTATTGAGTCGTGGAAGAGAGCCTGGGAATCAAATGATGTAGATAATTACCTGTCTTTTTATTCTTCTAATTTTCTCACAGAGAAATGGGATTTTAACAGTTGGCAGGCACACAAAAAAAGTGTCAGTTACCAAAACAAAAGACGCCGTATTCTTTTAAATGATCTCTCAGTTCTTATGAGTAAGAACATTTACCACGTTCGCTTTGTACAGACATATACATCTTCTTCAATCAACGATGTTGGTTACAAACACCTCTTTCTTGTCAAAGAGGCAGATGGCCTAAAGATCATCAGCGAGAACTGGACTCCCTTAAATCAACTTTCCCCCAGCCCGGCATTTCAATATGCTTACAAGGAGTCACAACAAAGCTCCATGTGATTTGAGATTTTAATAACGTTTATAATTCATAAGAACGTTTCTACTAATTTTTCCACACTTTTATCATAATTGGTACAGCATCAGGTAAACCAGTACACCTGTAACTGAGATATACATCCAGAGTGGCAGTGTAATCCTGGCAATTTTGGGATGTATGGTAAAATTACCCGTAGCCGCAAAGAAAACTGTTGTTAGAATCAGCGGCAAAACTACCACAGAAAGTATAATGTGCGAAATCAAAATAAAGAAATACAGCGGACGAACCCAGCCTTCACCCTGAAATAACGTGTCCCCATGAAAGGCATGATACGTGAGGTAGCTGACTAAAAATAAAAAAGAAAATAATAATGCACTAAGCATCATTTTCTTATGACGCACCCGGTTGCCTCTTCTAATAGCTTTAAACCCAAAAATAAGACATGTGGCGCTCATTAAGTTCAGCAATGCATTGAGTGGAGGTAGAATTGTAAGATTAAGAGAGCTGCCCTCTACTGGAGTTTCACGAAAGTAGATCAGCCAGAACAAAAAAGATAAAATTAATGCAGAAGCAATTAATATTAATGTTACTGCACTCCGATTTCCAATTAAAGTTTTCATGCTTTCACCAAATTATGATTGCCTTCTGCAGCTGCAAGAAACAACAGTCCTGTCAGTGTGGCTGCAATTGCAGTATGTGTGGCAGATATTGGCGCAGGTACACGGAATACTGCATTAAGAATCCCCACGCATATTTCCAGCATAATTAGCGCAACAATACTCAGTCCTATTGCACTATGTCCATATCTGTTCTTCAGCCCGGACCAAGCCATTATCATTAATACTACTCCACCAATAATGGCTGTCAAGCGGTGCAGCATGTGTATCCATTCGTTTTCATATGCAGGAAGAAAACGTCCCTGATATTCTGATGGTGCAGGAGGCAAAATGTACTCTTCGATTCCTGTCCACTCAGATAAGTCAGTACCACTCATTCCAAAAGATAAAAAACTTCCTTCATGGCATCCTGGAAATGCTTCACAGTGAGAGCCTGATGAAGTAGAGCTATTATAACCTCCGGATATAATCATAATAAAAAGCACAGCCAGCATCAAAACTATGTGGCGTCTCTTTAACTCTCTATCTTTTACAGGTTTAGTATGAGTAGAAGAACTGTCTGAATGATATTCCATATTCTCCAGAAAAGTAACTCTAGCAAAATACACCAAAATTCCAAACAAAATATTTCCGCCCAGCAGGTGCATTGTAACAACCGGCGGCCAGAGAACCATTGTTACAGTCAGTGCTCCCAAAATTCCCTGGATACAAACTAAAATCAAACTGATTACAGCAAGTTTCCTATGGTGGCGATATGCAGGTTGATAAAATGTTTTAACAGTGATTGTAATTATCAAAATTCCCAACAAAGTTGCAACAAACCTATGTCCCGTTTCCAAAGCAATCTCAAAGCCCGGAGGTGGAATAAATTGTCCGTAGCAAAGCGGCCAGTCCGGACAGGAAAGACCTGCATTCTTTAAACGTACAAATGCTCCAAAAGGAATAAGCGGCCAGGTGAGAAGTGCAGCCCCAAAGCATAACCATTTTATCATAATGTAATTCTAGGCTCCTGATTAACTGACTCGTGAATCGCAGATTTTAGTAAGTTACTGATTTTAATGACTACACCGCGTCATCTCGACCGAAGGGATAAATATGATAGTATACTGATATCATATATGTTACTCCATTTTAGTTCGGAATGACACGATAAAACGCGTGTCTGTAGTGTTAACTGATATTAGCAGAAAATAATTATTACAATCTCAACCGTTATACTAAAGCCACAGAAGAGGCTATATACAGAAATGAGGAATATTGATCACATTCCGGTTGAAAACACTTTTCATAAAAGTTAAAGAATAATCTTTTTAGATCAAGTTAAGTCAAAAATTTAACAATTCTTCCGTTTTTTCTTCAAGAATTTTTAGAATTTGCCGATGTAGAAAGTGAGACAACAAGTTTGGCTTGCAAACCGAATGCATCAGGTAGGTGAATAAAGTGTGCGGCCTTTTTTATGACAAATATTGGAAGGATTGCAAAATGTACATGCAAAACATTGATACAAAATTACAAAAAAAAGTTCAGTCTAAAGAGTTTGAAGAATCAGTTGATCAAGCAGTGCGGTCGTTCATGTACGAATTAGACTTCATGCTTCTTGAGGAACAGCATACCACTTCTAGCCTCAACTATTCATGCATTCAGCCAGATGCAGCAGTCAAGTGGGTTAACACGGATTGAGAATCCTGTGGATTGCAGTACCTGACATAGGATAATTATGCATTCAGGATTATTAGGCACTAAGGGAGATGGAATCACTTTGTTTCTGGACCGTACGTGATGGTGCAGGAATAACACAGTCAGGAAGAATAATTTCAAACACTACTCCGCGATTGTCCAGCAGATTGAACCCTTGAATACCTCCACCATGAGCTTCAATAAGTTGCTTGGATATTGACAGTCCAAGCCCAGTTCCCATTTCCTTGCCTTCAGTTTGATACGATTGGAAAAGTTTGGTTAAAATCGAATCCGGAATTGGGCCGCCGTTATCAACAATTTGAATTTTTAGTTCCCGCATATTTTGTGGAATAAAACGAACCTCAATGAAAGCAGGTTTATCATCTTTAGTTTCAGGAAAATCCTGGAATTTTTCCCACGCATTTTTTACAAGATTCACAATCACACGAATGATTTTACGACCGTCAATCCTGAGAAGGAAGACTGGCTGCCCTGCTGGGACTCGATAATGTAAAAGAAGTTCATCTATAAAACCAAGTTGAGATTCAATTTGTTCCTGAAATTCATCTAATTGATATATTTCCGGACGAATCTCCATTCTTCCTGCAGCAAAATCCAGAATATCTGTTGTTAAACCTGTCACGTTGTTTGAAGAGTTTTTTATCCTGCGAATATATGTCAATGCCTGAACGACCTCTATCGCCTTTATTCGATCCTTGTCAAGCATTTTTAAGAGCAAATTGGCAAAACTTGAAATGGAACCATTTGCATTACGAATGTCATGCCCAAATTCTGCTACAGTGTTACCAAGTTCAACCAACCGACGCTCCTTCTGTTTAGCCACCTGCAGATCAGTCACAGTTTGTTCTAATTTCTGTTTTGAGTCTTCCAGTTCATCCACATTTTGAGCCAGTTCTTCCTGCATTGACTGAAAACGTGTCCAAAGTTCTTCAAGAACTGCTATACGCTGTCCAATCAATGTTCGACCATCAGAAGTTTCGGTAGGATATAAATCTCCAGATTCGTTTTCGCGTCTATATTTAACAAAATGACGACAAAGAACATCAACCTGATCTGTTATTCGAATGGTTTGTTTAAATACCAGTAAAGCAACAATAAGCAAAACGACACTTCCGCTAATTAACGACCGTATCCAAAAGAAGATCCCCCCAACTGCAGAAATATCCTGAGAAATAACAAGGATTCCATGAGTTCCATCTTTTCCTACAGGTATCTGGAATGAAACTTTATTCCCAATTTGACCGAACATTTCAGGATAATTTTCTGTAACAGTAGCGTTTAATTTAAAATTTTCTGACCTGATTAAACTCAATCGTGTGACTCCTTTATATTCTCTGGCCAGCAATTTCTCTATTTTTTCAGTTTTGTCAGTTTCTTCCTGCATAAAAATGCTGACTTTTGACGCTAATAAATTGAGTTCGTGAAGTGTTTTTAAGGGGAGAGAAGGAGAACTTATGGAAGAGAGAGGAAGAAAAGAGGTCAGGTAAAAAGTGATTACAAAAATAATTACGGAAAGTAAACTAAAATGAGTAATTTTAAGCCATGATTCACTCAGTTTTTTTTCCGGCCTGTCTTGCTTTATGCTCCTATTTGATGTAAGTAAAGCTCTTCTAGGTTTAATTTTCCTGGGATATTTATGCTGGTTTCTTAATGTTACTTTGTTAAAAGTATTAATCATGATACCCATTCCATGTAAATAAGTTCCAGATGGTTTCCATTCCTAAATCATTATAATTTTACACATCCATGTGCAAAATATTTGCTTATTTAATGATCTGCAGCCTAAAATAATTACTGCATTGGATATTGTCTGATTAGTTATATGCTAAATCACAAAGCTATGCAAACATTTTTTTTAAAATAATTGATTTTATGTAACATTTTTTAATTAAATATATATTTAATTATTTTTTTTGAATTATATCAATGTTTTATATTAATTATGATAAAGTATATCTTTTATCAAAAAATACGTGAAATTTCAGAGAACTAAGATTTTTACAATATTTCTTATAAAAATATAAATAGTTATTATTCACAAAATACATTTGTAATTCAGATTTGCTTTAAACATTAAATCACCACATGTTCATATAATGATATAACTTGCATTCCTTTACAGAATTAAATATAATTCAGAAGGATCTTAAAAAGTGTTTTTTTTGATTTAAGATTAATTTTAACCAATTATTAAGGAGATAAAATGAAAATGGAGTATAACGACATGCAAAAAGGAGTCAAAGGAGTTAAAACTGCAAATCAGGATTTCAAGGTTGCAGACATTAATTTGGCGGAACTCGGACGGAAGAGTATCACAATGGCGGAACATGAGATGCCGGGCCTGATGATGCTTCGAGAAGAGTACAAAGGTAAGAAGCCTTTGTCAGGTGCTCGCATTACGGGATCATTGCATATGACTGTGGAAACAGCAGTTTTGATTGAAACTCTGGTTGACTTGGGTGCTGAGGTTCGATGGTCATCCTGTAATATTTTTTCAACTCAGGATGAAGCAGCAGCTTCAATGGCAGAGGCTGGCATTCCAGTATTTGCCTGGAAAGGTGAAACCGAAGAAGAGTATTGGTGGTGTCTCGAACAAACTTTGGAATGGCCAGAAGGACAAGGCCCAAATTTACTCCTGGATGACGGAGGTGATCTTACCGGCTATGTACATGAAAAACGTCCTGAATTACTGAAAGAAGTCAATGGTGTCTCTGAGGAAACTACAACGGGTGTACATCGTTTAGAGCAAATGGGCAGGCAGGGATTATTGAAAATTCCGGCATTCAATGTGAACGACTCGGTTACCAAGAGTAAATTTGACAATTTATACGGTTGCCGTGAATCACTGATTGACGGAATCAAGCGCGCTACTGATGTGATGATTGCGGGGAAAATTGCAGTAGTTGCCGGCTATGGTGATGTAGGCAAAGGTTCTGCTCAATCGTTACGTGCACTAGGTGCACGTGTCCTAGTGACAGAAATTGACCCGATTTGTGCATTACAAGCTTCAATGGAAGGTTATCAGGTTGTCACCATGGAAGATGCCGCACCAGTTGGAGACATATTTGTTACCACAACAGGCTGTGCTGATATCATTTGCCGTGAGCACATGGATGTCATGAAAGATCAGGCAATTGTCTGTAATATAGGACATTTTGACATCGAAATCGATGTTGCCTCACTGAACGATGATTCTTCACTTAAAAAGATCAACGTCAAGCCCCAGGTGGATCAATATGTATGGCCGGACGGGAAGCGTATGATTTTACTGGCAGAAGGACGCCTGGTAAATTTAGGCTGTGCAACAGGTCATCCTGCTTTCGTTATGTCAAATAGTTTCACAAACCAAGTGATGGCCCAAATTGACCTTTGGGAAAATGGCAGCAAGTACGAGAATAAGGTATATGTACTGCCAAAATTACTTGATGAAAAAGTAGCCCGATTCCATTTAGACAAATTAGGAGTGAAATTAACTCGTCTGAGTGAGAAACAAGCAAAATATTTGGATATCCCAATTGAAGGTCCATATAAGGCGGATCAATATCGTTATTAAGAGGTTATTTTGATGTTAAGACTGTTCAACATTTTCAGTCGAAAATATTTAATAATTGGGCTTGGATTTGCACTTTTGCTGTTCACTGGTGGATGTGGTTCCAAGCCAATCATGCTCATGAACGCCCCTTTAGATAACGGTGAGGATGTTCCCATTCCTCCAACTCCGGAAGAACTCCTGACATCAAAGTCATTTATTGCTTTTGTTCCAGCACAATTTTCAGAGAATCTTTCCCGCTATCACAAGGCACTGAGCGTGAGCTTTGTGCAGTCTGTACTGGAGGAGCATGGAGATCTCAAAATAATTGACGACGTCCGTGTTAAGAGTGCATTGAATCGGAGTGAGTTTGCAAAACTAAGTGCTTCTTTAAAGCAAAGTAAATTACGCAGTTTTGAAGACGACCTGGTAAAACAAACCATTGAACTGGGTAAGTGGCTACGGGTACGTTATATAGTTTTAATGAGGGTACAACCAAGTCCAGAAAAGGTTTCGTCAAATGATTGGAGCACCTATATCAGATTCAGGATTTACCGAGTTGAAGATCCTGTAAAAAGTGAAATGAATCACGAATTCACTTTTGTTTTTTCGGAGTCAAATAATCTTTGGGAAGAACTTGGAGGGCTTGTTCGTGGTCGTTTCCCTTTAGGTGGATTTATCATCGAGTCACGTGCAAATAGAGCTTATGTACGCATTAATTTGGGAAGGCTCAACAGAGTCTCGGTCGAACAAGAGTGCAAAATATTCCGCAGGGTTATCAAGAAAAAAAAGGGATCAAACGGAAATATTATTTCCAGCATTGAGTTTGATAGAATAGGGCAATTGACTTTATTTCGCGTGCAGGAAGATTTTTCTTGGGGAAAAGTTCCTTCAAATTTTCGAGGCAACATCCTGAAAGGTGATGCAGTTCGCTGTTACTGAGCATGTCCGGGGTGTCGCTTTTGAACAAAACTGAAATACGAAAAACTCTGCTGAAACAACGCAGGGGATTGTCAGCATCAAAAAAAAAACAGTATGAGCTCCAGATGCTGAATTCCCTGTGGACATGGGATGTTTTCAAGGAAGCATCCATAATCCATATTTTTCTTTCTAAAGCAGATGAACCGGAAACCAGCCAAATTATTGAACTGGCTTGGAAGTCCGGAAAACAAATCGGTGTACCATGTGTTCTACCGGATACACTCGAACTCTTCCATTCTCAACTGAATTCTTTCGAGGATTTACGCCCCGGTGCTTTAGGCGTATTAGAACCTTCGCCAGAACAAAGAACAGCTTTGACTCCGGAAAGCTTCGATCTAGTAATAGTTCCAGGAGTTGCTTTTGACCGTCAGGGCGGAAGGCTTGGCTACGGCAAAGGCTACTATGATCGTTTTCTGGATCAAAGTCTCGCTTTTCGTTTAGCATTGGCCTTTGATTTTCAATTACTTGAAACAGTACCCACTGAAGCACACGATGTGCCTATGGATGGAATTTTGACAGAAAATGGAATATTTTATTGCGGAGATTCACAAACATGAAAAAATGGCTGATCGTCGTTATTATTGCTATAGGACTGCTTGCAACAGCAATTTCACAATACAAGTCAATCCTGACATCATACGCTGCATTTTTTACTGTAAATAATGCAATTTCCGGTGCCGACGCAATTGTCGTCCTTTCCGGTGGAAAAGCCACCCGAATACCTCATGCCTTAAAACTCTTTGCTCAAGGCTATGCCCCACGCCTGTTATTGACCGATGAAAAGAAAAGAAATATTCGTTTTGCTCATCTGTTTTCAACAAATGAAGAAATTGCGCAGGCCATGATTGAAGAATTAAAGATGAACGTTCAAATTAAAACTGTTCCTTCACTAAAGAAAGGTGCTACTTCAACATTTGATGAAGCATACGATCTACTACAATTAAGCAAAATTGAGGGATTTAACCACCTGATTTTAGTGACTGATTCTTTTCACACACGTCGTGCATACCATGCATTTCAAACTGTTTTCGAAGGAACAGAGATACGCCTGGAAATGTCTGCGGCACAGAATGAAATTTTTACTGAAAGTAACTGGTGGACTTCAGACCAGGGAATTTCAGCTTATGTTTTAGAAAGCATCAAGTATCCCGTTTATCTGCTATCCTCCAGAAACGTGACCTTTATCCGCAACGACTAATGCCTCAAAAACAAATGCTGGTCCGTCCTTACAGAACTGATGATGAAGAATCTCTTGTCTCACTCTGGCAAGTCTGCGAATTAACAGTTCCATGGAATAATCCTCATAAAGACATTGCCAGAAAGCTTCAGGTTCAGCCTGAACTATTTTTGGTCGGTATTTTGGATAGTCGTTTAATTGCCACCGTGATGGGAGGTTATGACGGTCACCGCGGGTGGATAAATTATTTGGCGGTCCATCCTGATTTTCAAGGAAAGGGGTACGGACAGGAAATCATGAATTCTGTGGAAACAGGACTGCGGGAAATGGGTTGTCCCAAAATCAATTTGCAGATTCGTACGGGAAACGATAAGATTGAATCCTTCTACCAAAAACTTGGTTTTACCAACGATCAAGTAGTCAGTATGGGAAAACGGATGGAAGCCGATCATTCCTGAAATACCCTTTAAATTACAATCGTGACCACTTGCTTGAGATAAGTTATGCCTGAGTTAATAATGATTGCCATCTATATCATTGGCGGACTAATTCTACTTTATTTTGGTGCCAACTGGTTGGTTCAGGGTGCCATAACCCTGTCATTGCATTTAGGGTTAAGTCCTTTGATTGTAGGTCTAACAGTCGTGGCACTTGGAACAAGTCTTCCTGAAGCACTCGTCAGTGTACAGGCAGCCATAGGACATCAGGGAGGAATTGCTATCGGAAACGTTGTTGGTTCTAATATTCTTAACATTGCGTTGATTCTCGGACTCTCAGCCTTTTTCAATCCACTTAAAGTTGATTCTCATCTGGTCAAAGCAGACATACCTCTGTTAGCAGGAGCAACTTTTATGTTGGTTGTCCTACTTGAGGATTTTCACATTTCCCGCATGGAAGGCGCGTTTTTGCTGTTGTGTATTGTAGGTTATGTGGCTGGAAATATAATGACCGTCAAAAGAACTTCTCCGGAAGAGAACAAAATAGAGGGGGTGGAAGTACCGGAAGATCATCGCAAAAATTTGTGGCGAGATATCAGTTTTTTGTTTATTGGGCTGATTGCATTGGCTTTCGGTTCAAATTTCCTGGTAACAGGTGCGGTTGACCTCGCCAGAATCTGGGGATTGAGCGAAGCACTGATTGGACTGACAATTGTTTCGATTGGTACAGGAACTCCGGAAATGGCAACGGCCCTGATGGCTGCTTACCGGAAGAGATCCGACCTTGCGATTGGGAATGCCGTCGGGTCAAATCTATTCAATATCATGTTTGTCCTAGGCATTGCCGCACTCGTTGCTCCACTCGACGGAAAAGGCATTTCTTCCATTGATCTTTATGTAATGCTTGGTGTTACATTCCTGCTGCTACCTACAGTTTGGACCGGTCGAATCATTGACCGCAAGGAAGGATTCCTTTTCCTGGCAATTTATGTTGGCTACCTGTATCATCTGTGGCCTGCTTAAACTGCACTTACAAGACTCATGTTTTCAGATTTTTCATAAGCAGTTCAAAGCCTGATCTAAATCTGAAATAATATCTTCGACACACTCAATTCCAATGGAAAGACGAATCACTTCCTGTCCTGCACCTGCTGCGATACGTTGTTCCTCTGTGAGTTGTCGATGAGTGGTGGAAGCTGGATGGAGAATCAGTGAGCGAGTGTCACCAATGTTGGCCACATGACTGAACAACTTAACGGCTTCCAGCATTTTTAAGCCGCTTTCATAACCCCCCTTGACACCAAAAGTAAAAACAGAACCTGTACCTTCAGGCAAATATTTTTTCCCAAGCTCAAAATAAGGACTTGATTCGAGACCAGCGAAAGAAACCCATTCTACGTTAGCCTGTTTTTCAAGAAATTTTGCTACAGCCAAACCGTTGGAACAGTGCCGTTCCATGCGCAAAGGCAAGGTTTCAATGCCGTTAAGAGTAATCCAGGCATTCATTGGAGATTGCGTACAGCCAAGATCTCGCAAACTTATGGCGTGACTGTACATGGTGTATGCAAGGTCTCCAAAAGTTTCTGCAAATGTGAGTCCGTTATATTCCGGTGAGGGCGCACTCAAACTTGGAAATTTGGAATTTCCCAACCAGGGGAATTTTCCTGAATCAATAACCACTCCTCCGACCGCATTTCCCTGTCCTGACAGGAATTTTGTTGTGGAATGCACTACCAAATCCGCTCCCCATTCAAATGGTTGACACAAAAAAGGAGTCGCCATCGTGTTGTCTACAATCAGAGGTACTCCTGCTTCTTCAGCAACTTTAGCAATTGCTTCCAGGTCAACAACAACTCCACCGGGATTGGCAAGGTTTTCAATAAAAATTGCTCGAGTTTTTTCAGTAACCGCCTTGCGGAAAGCTTCCGGATTATCGGTGTCAACAAAAACTGCATTCCAGCCAAATTTCTGGTAACTTTTTCCCATTAAATTGATCGTTCCGCCGTACAATTTGTCTGCTACTATCACCTCCATTCCTGGAGCCATCAACGGAAACAAAGCCAGAGTTTCCGCAGCATGTCCGGAAGATGTAACTGTTCCACCGCGACCGCCTTCAAGAGTAGCCAGCTTTTCTTCTAAAGCTGCTACAGTTGGGTTAGTCAAACGAGAATAAATAAAGCCTGGTTCCTGCAAGTTAAACAGTGATGCTGCATGGTCTGCGTCATCAAACACATAGGCGGTAGTTTGATAAATTGGAAAAGAGCGGGCACCTGTCGTTGGATCTGGAGCCGTTCCAGAATGAACTGCAAGTGTATTAAACCCATATTCTGGATGCAGTTTTTTCATTAAAACCTCTTCCTGCGATTACTGATTACACCTGTATTGATTCCGTTCCAGCCCAGCTCACCAGTCAAGCGGGCATATTCAATTTTAGGACAGCGATCCATCACCACCTGTAGTCCTGATTCTTCAGCACGTTTTGCTGCTTCAGCATGACGAATTTCCAACTGCATCCAGAAAACTTTTGCTCCAATTTTAATGGCCTCTTCTACCAGTTCTGGAGCATCTTCTGCCGGGCGAAAAATATCAACCATGTCCACAGTTCCAGAGAGTGAAGATAAATCAGGAAACACCGTTTCTCCACAAATTTTTTGTCCGGCTGCACCAGGATTGACCGGAATAACCTTAAATCCTTTTTTAAGTAAATATTTCATGACAAAATTGCTGGGACGGTTCCAGGTTGCACTGGCTCCAACCATTGCAATGCTGCGTACATTTTTTAGTATTTCACGAATATAAGAATCCGGATAGGAGTTGTGATCAACGGATGCAGGATCGGGCATGGAAGAAAATCAGGATTAGCGGTGATTAGTCTTGGATGGATACCTTAGCAAAATATATCACGCCACGAAAATAAATTCAACGTTATGCATAAGGCTAAAGGTAAACATAAGGAGGAAAAAATTAGTAAGATTCATATTTCGTGGGTCATCAAGCGCAAAGGCTAAAGCGCTTTCAACCAAAAACTATCAGTTATTAACAGGTTCCTGAATTCATATGTGATAATGCTTGACCTGAAAACGTATGGCAGTACCGTTTTTCATTCCCAAATCATATCAATAAATTTACCTTTACCATCCCATTTATCTGTAATTGCCGAAGATTTACTGTTATCCTCTCTCTGTGACAACACACTAAAACTTTTTGTTACAGGAGAAACAATAAACCAGGAAATTGCAAATATTGCTAGAGCAATTGCCAAAAAGACTTTCCAACTTTTCATACTTCCTCCTTCACAGAAGAGCAG
>Ga0209709_10000845_pt1 | contig 28856 bp, 23 predicted proteins | sample ArcticOcean_MG_C_2_FD_187435 | JGI IMG/M metagenome (GOLD analysis project Ga0209709, IMG submission 187435) | Marine microbial communities from western Arctic Ocean - ArcticOcean_MG_CB4_136 (SPAdes) (version 2) | ecosystem: Environmental > Aquatic > Marine > Oceanic | place: Arctic Ocean... | reverse complement strand
CTTCTCAGTAGACTTCTCAGTAGACTTCTCAGCGGTTTTTTCTTCCACTTCCACTGTCTCTTTGGCATCCTCAGCCACTTCCACAGCCTTTTCCGGTTCAACTTTCATTTCTTCGAGAGACTCTTTCTCTTCGGTTTCTCGCTTTTCACTTTCTGCTTTTTCACGTTCAGCCAGCTCCTCAGGTGAGATATTTTGTTGTGCAGCAAGAATGCGTCTGCGGTCTTCTCTGGCCTTTTGTTCAAGTTGGCGGTGTTTACTGCGCTCTATCTGTTGGAGCATGAACATAGCATCGTGCTCAAGTAATGGTGAATCTGAAATCAGTGTGATGTCAAGCCAGCCTCCGTCCTCGACAATAAATTCAGCCAGAGGTTCGAAATTGAGGTCACTCTTCTTGATTTGAGTGTAGTGAGAAGCATTCCCTCCGCGGTGATCTACTCCAGAGAAGTGGCAATAGAAGGTCTTGGTGCCGATGGTTTCTCTAACTTGGTCGAATAATTCGCCATAATCCTCAGATGTGCGCAGACGTCCATGGCCACGGGCGTGGATATGGGCAAGATTGAGCACTGGTATTGTGCCCTCTACGTGATTTACAACTTCGAGAACTTCCTCAAGCGTTCCCCATAATTCTTGACGTCCACTAGTTTCTACACCGATCTTTGACGGTGTTCCTTCTTTGAGCCAAGGGAATACCGGGTATTCATCTTCATCATCATTCCAAATCTCATGGATTCGGTCAACGACTCCCGAGAATACGGTTGCGGCTCTTCCATTAGCTTCAGCGCCTCTACTCATCTCTCCATAATGACCAACGTGAAGGGTCAGATGGCGAGCATTGATCGTCTTAGCCGCTTGCATCGCCGCCTCGACTTTAGTTAGGCTTCGATTTCTCTCGACGCGGTTACCGAGAAGTTCAGAATAATATGGCCCGTGAAGGTTCATTTCGAAATCTGTCTTATTTGCGAGGACACCGGCTTGCCAGTATTGTTCGAAGTGATTTGGTGCGACCATGCGCACGGTTTGCACTTCCATAGTTTCCAAACCTAGGGAGATAATATCGTCCATTCCTTCGACGATAGTTCTACCTTTACATGATAGCGGAACCCCCGCCGGACCAATCTTCACAGACACTCATCCCACCCCGACAAGTGCAGGCCAAGTGGTGTCCCAAGTTAATTGCTTTCCGTCAAATGTTAATTTCAATATGGGATTTGGAAGGGATTGCTTCTTCAAATATGACCCTTACGCCGTGCCATGGAGAGCCATGTGAGTGCCGCAGTTGCCGCTTTTGTGCGCGGAGACCCCGTTTGTCTCTTCGATGCAGAGAATCGAGAAGGCGAAACCGACTTACTTTTCCCTGCGCAAGCCGCAATTCCCGCGACAATGCGCCAACTTCGTCAGGATTGTGGTGGCCTTCTCTTCCTCGCAATAGGAGATGAAGTTGGGGAGAAGTTTGACTTGCCTTTCTTGCAGGACATATACATGAATAAAAAATTGGTCGAGGAACATCCGGTTTTATCAGTATTACAAACCAACGATCTTCAATACGATTCACGTTCAGCCTTTACACTCTCGATAAACCACCGTGAAACCTTCACCGGGATTACCGATAGGGACCGAGCTTTGACCACCCGCCGTTTCGCCGAACTATATGCTGAATTATCTACAGCTTCAACAGAGGAATCGCTAACGGCTTTAGGTCTAGAGTTTCGCACTCCAGGACACATCCCAGTCTGCCGTGAAGCAACAGGTGGACTTAATTCACGGCAAGGGCATACCGAATTAGCGGTTGGATTAGCACGGTTGGCTAAAATGACCCCTGTTGTTATTGGTGCTGAGATGTTACAACCCGATGGGGATGCGGCACTTTCTGTCGATGATGCCCGCATATGGGCTGCTGGCCGTAACATTCCATTTTTGACCGGTTCCGAATTGATTGCAGCATTAGAACTTGAAGAGTGAATAGAAAGGTGAAACAATGTCTAGAGTGATGGCAGTTGGAGTATTTGATTTACTTCATGCTGGGCATTTGCATTATCTGGAACAAGCTAGAGCCCTTGGTGATCACCTCGTAGTGGTAATCGCTCACGATGAGACTGTACGTGAACGCAAACATGAACCGGTGACCAATCAAGATCTACGTAAGAGAATGGTCGAAGGGCTCAAACCAGTGGATGAGGTTTTCATCGGTAATCCCCCCGGCTTTCCTATATTCGATATTTTACCAAAGGTCAATCCAGAAATCATCGCTCTGGGTTATGACCAGGAACACGCCGAGGAACGAATCAAATTAAAATTGGATGAATGTGGCTGGGGCCACGTTACTGTGACAAGGGTTGCAGGTTTGACCGAAGATCTCGACGGCACCCGCAAAATAATAGCTAGGATTCTAGAATTGGCAGCATCTTCAAAAGACGAGGATGATGCCTGATGTTTACTGGAATCGTCGAGGGTTTGGGGCGTATTATTGACATCAAAGGTGATTCGACAACCCGCCTTTGTATCGAACTTCCTTCTGCAGACGATTTGGCTATAGGGGCTAGTGTTGCCATAGATGGAGTTTGCCTGACAGCAGTTGAGATCAATGGCACATCTGTATCATTCGATGTCATTCCTGAGACCTTATCCCTAACCACATTAGGTAATTTGACAACTGGTGGAGAAGTAAATGTCGAACGAGCATTGCGCATGGGAGATGAATTAGGCGGTCATCTCTTGAGCGGTCATATCATGGGCAAAGGAAAGATTATTCGAAGACAGAAAGGTGAAAACCACCACGACCTCGACATCGAATTGGATGCTAAAATAATGCGATTCATCCAGGAAAAGGGTTTCATTGCAATCGATGGTATCTCACTGACAGTCGGTAAGGTTAGCGAGAAGTCATTCGCCTTACATCTCATTCCAGAAACATTACGCCTAACAACCATAAACCATAAGTTGGAAGGGGATTATGTCAATATTGAAATAGACAGTATGACTCAAACCATAGTTGAAACAGTAGAGAGGATATTGGAGGAAAAATCATGAATCGAATAGCAATTGTCTGTGGATCATTCCATCAATTAGAAATCGAAAAGATGCTTGAATACGCTAAGGATTCAGCCACAAAAACCGGATTAGAAATCGCCGAAGTAGTTTGGGTAGCCGGCTCTATGGAGATACCTTTAGCCTTAGATAGACTGTTGGTGAACGATGATATAGATGGCGCTGTATGCCTTTCTATAATTGAAAAGGGTGAGACTGAACATGGCGCAGCAATGGGTAATGCAGTAATAAAAACCATACTTGAATTACAATTGGTACACAACAAACCAATCGGATTGGGCATCATTGGTCCCGGAGCAGAACCGCATCATATCGAAGTAAGACTTGAGCCTCATGCAAGAGCAGCGGTGTCTGCAATCGCATCGTTTCTCTGAGCCTTTTCATTCTTCAAAATATTCCACCATACCGTGCCGAGTATGATTACTTGAGGCCAGAAGAACCACCAAACGCTCCATCTTACTCCATCAACCATGAAATCTGTAAATGGATGAAGGAATGGAGTTGGAAAGAAATCTATTGTATGACCTGGAATATCCAATAATATATGGAAAAACCATGGAAGTACGAACATCCATGCCATGTATTTTGGATTTTCATGTTCCTTGGATTTCAGAATATACCAAGCGGTTAGGAATAGCACTAGAACAATCATCAACGAATGAGTCCATTGATAGATACTCCATGCGACTGGCAAATCAGAAGTTACTGCCTGGTCGACATCAACTCGCTCAATACCATAAATCAAACCATAGATCGTTGAAGGTACAAATGCAAGTAAGTCAGGAAGTACACCCATCGGTCCACTAACTTTCCAAGACACTTTTCCTCGGGTCAATGCCATACCCCAAAGCCAGTGTGAAATCACGTCCATGTTGCCTGTGGAATCATCGACTACTGATGAATGTTGAGAGACAATGTTCAAGGATGCTATTCCCTTGCAAAAGTCATGGGCGACAATATTCGTAATGTAATTATCATCGGTTCAGGTCCAGCAGGATATACTGCTGGATTATACAATGCCAGAGCGCTACTCGAGCCTTTGATGTTTGCCGGCTATATGTCAGGTGGGCAATTGATGCTTACCAGCGACATCGAAAACTTCCCCGGTTACCCCACAGGGATCGGCGGCCCTGAGATGATGATGGAATTGAGAGAACAGGCAGAACGTTTTGGTTTGGAGGTCGAGGACAAGGATGTCGAAAGAATAGATGCCTCTTCACGACCATTCAAGGTCTATGTAGAAGGAGAGGAATTCCAAGCTCACAGTCTGATTATCTGCACTGGGGCGGAAGCCATCTGGCTTGGAGTCGAAGGCGAGGAAGAGCAAAAAGGTCGTGGGATCAGCACCTGTGCAACTTGTGATGGTGCGTTTTTCCGCGACGAAGAGGTTCTAGTCATTGGTGGCGGTGATTCAGCAATGGAAGAAGCAACCTTCCTGACTCGCTTTGCATCCAAAGTAACTCTTGTTCATCGCCGTGATGTCTTCAGAGCATCCAAGGTAATGGTGGAAAGAGCCAGAGAACACCCTAAAATAGAGATTGCAACTTTCAGCCAAGTCAAGCGCTGGCTTTCCGATGAGAAGGGTTTGACAGGAGCGGTTCTAGAAGATCCGCGTGACGGCTCAGAACGAGAGATTGCTTGCACAGGTGCCTTCATCGCTATCGGTCATAAGCCGATCAGCGCTTTCCTTGAAGGACAAGTGGAAACCGATGCTGAAGGATATATCGTTGCTAAAGATCATACAATGACTTCAATTCCAGGAATATTCGCAGCCGGCGATATCGTTGATAGCCGATATCGGCAAGCAATCACCGCAGCAGGAATGGGTTGTCAAGCGGCGATAGATGCTGAGCGTTGGCTTGAAGAAAATGCCCATTGAAGGCGATGGGATTGAAAGCGATGACCATCTCGGTCATTCAATGGACTTCACTAGGCACGCCCGCCATCTTAGTCTGCCACAGGTCGGTGTTGAAGGGGTTACCAAATTGGCAGCCGCTAGTGTTGCCTGTATTGGTGCAGGAGGATTGGGCAGCCCTGCCTTGCTATATCTCGCTGCAGCCGGCATCGGGAAACTAACCATTATTGACGATGATATAGTCGAATTAAGCAATCTTCAACGTCAGGTAATTCACTCTACAGCCGATGTGGGGATGCCTAAGACTGAATCAGCAAAAAACCGTATCGCAGCACTCGATCCCAATGTTGAAGTCGTGGTTCATCAAAAGCGACTGAATGCTGAAAATTGCGATGAATTACTTGCTGGTCATGACGTTATTCTCGATGGCAGTGATAATATTCCAACCAGGTATGTACTCGACGATGCTTGTCGCCGTCTTAGAATACCGTGGGTACACGCCTCAATCTTCCGCTTTGAAGGGCATATATCTCTGTTCAATTATCATGGCGGGCCGGGATATCGTGATTTATTCCCTGAGGCACCACCTGCAGGAGTAATCCCGTCTTGTGCAGAAGCTGGTGTACTTGGAGTCCTACCTGGCGTAGTCGGTAGTCTTCAGGCCAATGAGGCAATAAAAGTCATCCTTGGCATCGGCAAAAACCTCTCAGGTCGTTTACTAATCTATGATTCATTAACAATGGAATTTCGTGAATTGAGTTATTCTAAGAATAATAAATCACCTAGGCATATTGATGAACCCGATGGTCCCAGAGAGAAAGTGATGATTCAGAGTGTCGACACCACCAGCGTTCTAGAGAAAATGGAAACTGGCTGGAATCCTTTCATCCTCGACGTTAGGTCGGAAGGAGAATACGTGACTTCTCGGATAGACTGTGTAAATCTAAGAATAACTCACGATGAGGTAGTAAGCGCAATCGATCAAATACCTTCTGATAGCGATGTTCTAGTATATTGCGCCACTGGAGTAAGGTCACAAGTTTCAATTATGCTATTGAAGGAAGCTGGTAGAGATGGTTCATTACTCTACAATCTAGCAGGTGGGATAGTTGCTTGGCAACGTTTCGCGCCGGGTAAGACTATACGCAGTTGAAAGCAACTTCTACCCACCTATGGTGGGTGAATGTTCAAAGGTCACTGGCAGGTGTGCACAACGTGGCAAAGATAATCGTCGCTGATGAGAATCAGGGCCGACGCAATTTACTGGCCAATACTCTTGAACGTGGAGGCTATGAGGTAACTCGGGCTGGAACTCTCCGTCAAGCCGAAGGAACCGCCCTAGCAACCATGCCCGAAGTTGTGCTAATAGACGGAGATTGGGCCTCTGGCGACGCCATTGATTCTAGTCAACGGATGATGGCTGATCCAGAATTCGCATTCAAGTGCCGAATAGTCCTCCTCTCACGCACTTCAGGGCAGGATTACATGATTCAAGCAGCGAGAGCTGGGATCAATGAGGTAATCATCAAACCGGTTGACATGCCCAAACTTATGGGGCAATTGGAAAAACATTGCAAGAAAAAATTCGTACCACCTCCCGCAGATGTCGAAACCTCAGGCGGTGGTGCTGGTTCGTTTGACGTATCGATGGTAATGGGAGGCGGAGATTGGGCCCTTCCAATGCTAAAAGGTCTAATTGGACCTGAAAAAATCAATGCAGATTTCATAACTGAAATTCTTCAACAATTGAGAAGCGAAGGGATTGAAGTCGATACTAATATCGATCCAAATCTAATGGCTAACATTCTGAGGGTTGCATTGAACAGATTAGTTGAGGAGTCCGAATCTGTAGAAAATCAATCTAGTGCTGAATCTAGTATCATTCCGGGAATATTACCTGGTCAAAAGAGTCGATTAATCAGTGATGCACCTAAGTCAATGGAAGAGGTATTGGAGAACCAAGCCCAGAAAATCGCTGAGGAGGTCGAGGAGACTATGACTGGTATTCTAGAAGAATTACCAGAGAAAGTAGCCTTGCTTGAAGATAGTGATAAAATCGGTCTTGATCCTGAACTTGTCGAATATATTCGCTTGACTAGTGACATGGTCAATGAATTAATGTGGGATCTTGGTAAACCAGGCAATGTGACGGATCTCACCTTGATGACAAGGATCGAGGATGCAGCGATGTTCCTAAGTGATGTTCTGACATCATTACCTGAAAAGTTGGAGGATGAGGAAGAATGAAACTTAGCGAAAGAGAAAAGCGCTTGGTTTTTTTTGCTCTTTCTGCTGCTTTCATAGCTAATCTACTCGGATATGCCTTCATAGTACCGATTCTTCCATCATGGAAATTACAATTTGATCTTTCCAATACCCAAGCTACTGCATTGGTTTCACTCTGGGCAGTACCGTTGTTTTTTCTTGGACCAAAAACCGGTCGCCTTGTCGATCGTTTTGGCGCAGGACGGATTATCCTAGCATCGATGATTCTTCTCACTCTAACCTCTTTGCTATATCTGGTTGCGACCGCAGAAATGGTTGACGGAGCGTTTTACTTTTTAGCACTGGCTAGAGTCTTGCATGGTTTGGCTGGAGCAGCGGTAATGACTGCTGGTTTCGCTGCTGCTAGTGAGATATGGCCCTTGAACTTCGGAGAGATATCTGGGAAGTTGGTCGGTACTGCGGTCATAGGAGGTCTACTTGGGCCTGTTCTTGGAGGGGTGACCTTTGAGTATAGTGAAACATTTGCTTTTATAATTCTCGCAATGGTTCCAGCACTTGTCATCCCCTTCGCCTTTTTTGCCGCTAAGAAAATCACTGGTAAACCCGATAACAATGCCCAAGGAGGGGTTTCGCTTGGAGTTTTTTTACGAAACCCAATTCTACTTCGCTTAGGTGTTCTTATAGCCCTTGCAACAATAGCAACCGGTGCTTTAGAAGCAGGTATACCTCTATTCCTTGCCGAAGGTTTGGGGATGGGTTCTGGAATGATTGGTTTGGTGATTCTAGTGATGGTTTTAGTTCAGGGATTAGGAAGTTGGATTTGGGGGATTCAAGTCGATAAGAAGGGCCCTGTTCGTTTCATGATATTCGGTTGGATAATCGTCACAATAACCTTACTAGCCTGCAGTTATGTAGCAACAGATCTTTCAAATAAATCTTCCATTTGGTTGATAATAGGTATTCTGGCGGCTTTCCAATTTTCCATTGCAGCAACCCAAGTTCCTATGCTCCCAATGATCGACACAGCGACAACTCAAGCTTATGGAAGTGGTTCAGCAGGCCTGGCATTCGGCGCATTTGGCACCGCTTGGGCTGCTGGGACAATCATCGGACCTCTGCTAATAGGACCGGTACTCGACTATTCTGGATCTTGGGCAATTACACTTGGGATGTTGGCAATACCGATGATAATTGGTTTGATGATAACTATCGCCAATGGCCATGTCCTCAACAGTTGTTACGAGGCTGAGATGTCGATGAGAAAAGAATCGCAATAGGTAACACCCAACGCTTGAAAGTGTGTGTTCGTTCGCAAGGGCAAGGTGGAATGGGATGGTTCAAGGACAACGACCAACCATCTATGGCAAAGATTGGGCGCCGATGACGGCTCTCACCTTTCAACACCCTTTGCCTGTAGATGCTGCACGAATCGAAATTATGCGTTATATCGCCGAACGTCACGATGGCAAATTACAGTTAATCGCTTCGATTTGGGATCATGTCATTCGTGACATATCTGCCTTTGATGGAGATTCGTGGTACGAGTTTTCAACCGATTTCACAAATGCAGTGCAAAGAGGTATGCGCGCTAGAGCAAAGGTTGTTGATTTAGATGATGATACCGAAGTCATTCCTCGTATTTCTGTAGAAGAACATCTCGAGCGACGGTTAGATCGCTTTTTGATAGATCTCCGGCTATGTATGCGCCGATTAGCCCACTATATGGCGGTGAAAATCGATCATCGCCTCGAATGGCAGAGGATGATGACCAGAACCAGAGTACTTGATGAACATCTAAAATCTGTGCACACCGAAGGTATCCCTACTCCTGACGGTGGCAAATTCGGAGGTAAGGGCTTTCGCTCAACCTGGCAAGAAGGCGTTGTCGCAATAGCAACCGCATTGGAACGCCGCCCACAACACGACGTTGATGACGAATATGATGGCGATTTTGTCGCACCGATGATTCGTGATATTGGTTTATGCTTGGCTATGGGCGATAGCGTACTAGATGTGATGAGTGCGCAATTGGGTAAATCACAGTCAAGAATGAATGGCGGCCACGAAGGAGCAGGCGGTCGCGACTTACATGTCGGCTGTTTCCATCGTGGAGTTCTTCCTCCTACTGCTCCACTGCCAATAGCAAGTGCCACCTTGACAGGAATGGCATTAGCTGCATGGCGACAAGGTGTTGAGCGATTTCATGTCGCTTGTATCGGTGAAGGTTCTTCATCCTCCGGGGAATGGTGGGAATCATTGAACCTCGCTGCAACTAGAGGATTACCAATCTCTTACATCCTGCAAAACAACCAAATCGCACTAGATACTCCACCTTTAAATCAATCCAATGTTGAATTATGGGCAGATAAAGCCGTAGCCATGGGTATGCCATCGTGGACTATCGATGGCTCAGACCCTGCTAGTTGGCATGCCTCGACAGCAACTGCACGAGAGTTTGCTCTCGAAGGCGGCGGTCCGACTTTGATTCACGTTGAGACCATGCGCGGATGTGGCCATGCCCACCATCATGACGATCTCTACCTCGGTGCAGAATCAGGTAATCCTCCAGGATATGTTGACCGCGATTTACTCTCCTATTGGCAAGAAAAAGACCCAATACCAAACCATCGCCAAATTCTATTGGATTTGGGTGTGAAAGAAGCGGATTTGTCACAGATGGAGAAAGAGGAACAGGATGCCTCGGATTCTGCTCGAGTCGACCTTGAAGAAATGCCTTGGCCAGAGCCAGAAACCATTACCAAAGGTGTCACTCTACTCCATGATGCAGATAGTCACAAGGACCATCTTCAAAGGATAAGTACGGAGGATTTCGAAGGTAGTGCTGCTCCACTAGCAGTTGGAGAGTCTACCTTGACTTATGTCGAAAGTGGAGGTTGGACCTATGCTCGGGCAATTCAACAAGCGATGGTCGAAATCGCTGAGAGTTATGGAAATGATACTATCTTCATGGGCGAGGATATGGAAATTGCCGGCGCATTCGGCATGAATATCGCTTTGAAAAACGCAGGACATAGCGAAAAACTACTCGATATGCCTCTTTGTGAAGCCATTATTATTCATTCCGCAACCGGTGCAGCATTGGCCGGTATGCGGCCGATTGCTGAGATTCAATTCGGTGGTTTTGCCGCACTTGCTCATAATGCATTAATCAATAATGCTGCTATGCTCAAATGGCGCTGGGGTGCCGAAATACCACTAACAGTACGTATTGCTCTCGGTGGTAAAACCCGTTCAGGACCTTTCCATGCCAATATGATCGAATCATGGTATGCTAACGATCCTGGATTGGTGGTTTTGTCTCCAGCAACTCCCCAAGACGCTTACGATCTTTTACTAGAGGCAGCAGAATTGAATGGACCTGTGTTATTCTTGGAACATATCGGTCTTTACGGACTCAGAGGTGGTCTTACTGGCTGGGGCATGAATATCAATCAAGATGTCGATGTTGATTCTGTAAAAACCGCCATCGGAGAGGGCAAGCATCACCGCTTAGGCAAGGCTAAGGTCATTCGAGGTGGAAGTGATCTAACCGTTGTCACTTGGGGGGCTATGCTCCATCTGGCTAAGCAAGCAGCAGATGAGTTAGCCAATGAAGGAATTGAACTCGAGGTAATTGATCTTGGAACCCTTATTCCCTTCGATGCACAAACCTGTATAGATTCAGTAAAGCGTTGTGGGCGTTTACTGGTCTTACAAGAGGGACAATGGGCAGGTGGAATCGGGCATACCATTCAAAGCAGAATCCTCGAAGAGACGTTCTATCTCTTGGAAGCAGCTCCAGTAGTTGTAGGTGCATTGGATATCCCCGTACCTTTCAGTCCGCCTCTTGAAGACCACAGTATTCCTAGTCTTTCTCATATTATCGAGATATCTCGAACTATAGTAAAATCATGATGGGCTTTTTTGGTTTTACTAATATATAATTTTGGAAAATGGTGATAGGGTAAGGTGGACTTCGCAGTCCATGGGAGAGGAGGAGCCACTTGGCATAGGCGCCCTGCTCCATTGGAATTCGCTTCTTGTACTTGGCTCAATTTTCGTCACTTTGGTCGGTTTAACCACATTTACCAGTAGATTAGACGGAGTTCACATCTCGATCGTTATCGGGTTGTTGATATTATCTATAATACTCCTGATTACCGCAGCAGACTTCTTCATCGAAGGCGCCAAAGGTTTGGCAGAAAAAGCAGGTATAGCCGAGGTAATCATTGGTTTAACTATCGTTAGTATTGGCACATCTCTCCCAGAAATCCTAGTCACTTCAACCGCAGCAGCATCCGCTGGAAGGACTGGAGATACTGCAATGATGGATTTAGCAGTCGGTAATATCTTTGGCTCAGTATTAGTGCAAATAACCTTTATTTTGGGTATAGTTGCTCTAGTAACTCCTCTAAACATTCGTCCTGATTGGCTTCGCCGTGATGGCTTGATAATGCTTGGGGCAGTAATTTTGTGTTCTTTGCTACTTTGGACAGGCGGCGGTCTTTCGCGCCTTGAAGGTCTCATCCTTTGTTCGACATATGTCGCCTATATCTGGTGGCTGCTGAGGAATCGCGATAATATCCGTGAAGACGAAATCGAGACGGTAGGAGAGATCAGGGCAAGTGATTTTTCATGGACGACTGCGGCTTATTTGGTAATGGTAATCATCGGCTTATTTTTCGCTATTTTTGCAGCCACCAAATTGGTAGAACTCGCTAGCGAAATCGGCAAATCAATGAATATTCCTCCCGCAATTGTTGGCACGGTCATGTCGGGTTTGGGCACTTCTCTACCCGAATTAACGGTTGCATTGATGGCGGCAAAACGCAGCAGTGGCGTAGCTATTGGTACCCTTGTGGGTTCTAATATCACCGACCCATTACTCTCCATCGGTATTGCTGCAATGATTAATCCATTAGTGGTTAGCACTGAATCCTATGGCCTGATAATGCATTTGATTGTTCCAGCGACGATAATCGGTGTCACCATCTGCTTATTCATGATGTACACCGGCATGCAATTCACTCGCATGGAAGGAGGAGTTTTAATCGGGCTCTACATATTCTTCCTCGTCTTGCTAGAACTGCAACGAAAGGGTTTCATCGTGCTCTAGGTCTAGCTGGGTGTTGTGCTAATATCGAACACAAACGTTCTAGATTCTCAGCATCGATGGCATTGAATGCCGCCACTTGATCACTGTCTATATCGAGAACAGCCAGTAAATCCCCTTCATTTGTAATGAGGGGTATCACTATCTCCGAACTGGTGGATGATGAACAGGCAATGTGCTCTGGTCTTTGTGTCACATCATCAACTAACTGAATTTGTTTGCTACGGGCACAGGCTCCGCAAATCCCTCTGTCAAAAGTAATCTCAAGGCACCCGTGGCTACCTTGATATGGTCCTACTTTCATCAATTCAGGCGCAACAACTCGGTAAAAACCAGTCCAATCATACCACGAGAAGGTATTATGCAGTTCTGCAACAGTGGTTGACAATACTGCAATCCAATCGCTTTCACCTTCGATTTGCGCACAAATCGACCCGATGACTTCATCATAGCGCCCCGCTCTGTCCATGATGTTTCATCTCCGGCTTCTATTTCAGACCAACTGCTTATGCGAAGGGGCCGAGTCGGTCCAACATGGTAGACTTTCAACTCGATGAAATGCAAGAGATGCTTCGAGAAATGGCTAATGAATTTGCCATCGATCAATTAAGGCCTAATGCTGAACATTGGGATAACAATTCTCAATATCCAAAAGAAGCTATTGCTGCTGCTGCAGAGAGGGGTTTACTCAATCTCCACATTCCTGAGGATTACGGCGGCGCGGGTCTTGGCATTATGGAAGAGGTTCTGGTCAATGAGGAATTGGCTTGGGGTGATCCTGGTTTTGCTACTGCTGCTTACGCAACTTCTCTTGCCTGTGCGCCATTGATAACTGGTGCAACACACGAACAGAAAGATATCTATCTGCGTAAAGTAACCGAAGAAGGTGCACTTTCATCTTATGCGATCACCGAACCAGGTGCAGGTTCAGATGTCGCCGCTTGCAAGACTAATGCGGTTCGTGATGGTGATGAATATGTCATCAATGGCTCAAAGATGTTCATCACCGGTGCAGGTCATGCAGACTGGTTCTTTGTTTTGGCAAAGACCGATGTCGATGCAGGATACAAAGGAATGTCTGGTTTTATTGTCGATGCCGATACACCCGGTCTATCACTTGGCAAGAAGGAATCCAATATGGGGCAGAAATGTTCTGATACCCGCGCTCTCAACTTCGATGACATGCGGGTACCTGCTGCCAATCTTGTCGGCGAATCCGAATCTGGTGGCTGGATGAATGCGATGAAGGCCTTCGATATGTCAAGGCCAAATATCGCCGCTCACGCAACTGGTCTTGCTCGTGCTGCATATGAGCACGCATTGCAATACTCCAGCGAACGTCAGACCTTCGGCAAGCCTCTTCACCAACATCAGGCGATTCAATTCATGCTCGCCGATATGAAGACCAAGGTCGAAGCTGCGAGAATGCTTACTTGGAAATCAGCGAGTGAGGCAGATGCAGGCATTCGTAATACCGAATCAGCGGCTCACGCCAAGCGTTTCGCCGCCGATATAGCGATGGAAGTAAGCACTGATGCAGTTCAAATTTACGGCGGCTATGGCTATTCAGAGGAGTATCCAGTTGCCAGATTGATGCGCGGGGCTAAAGTTATGCAAATATACGAAGGAAGTAGTCAAGTACAGCGTATGATAATCGGCCGTGAGATTACTAAAGATCTCTGAGGTGATTTTCTTGACAACCCCAACACCTGCGATTATCCTCGCAGCAGGTGCTAGCACTAGGCTAGGAAGCCCCAAGGCCTTAGTCGAGTGGAATGGCGAGACTTTGATAGAACTCGCAGTTCGTCAATTAAAGGAAGCCGGCGTAAATGAGATAGTTATCGTTACTCGTAGTGAACTTGCAGTTGATTTACTGACATTGGTTTCAGGTAGCCAGGTAGCAATCAATACCGAACCTGAATTAGGCCGCAATAGTTCGATTCAAGTAGGAATACTATCGTTGATGAAGGAGAAGGGTAGAATCCCACAACGTGTGTTGATAGTACCTGTTGATCGCTGTGGCTGGCAAGTTGATACCGTCGAAAGATTGCTCGAGCAAAAGCAAAGTTGTACTCCCGAACCTGCAGGCCATCCAGTTCTACTCTACGAGATTGAAGCGGTCCTCGCTGCTGATGGAGATGCCTCTCTACGCAGTCTTTTCAATCCAGAAAGAATCGCAGCACCCGGTATTAGATTGAATATCGACTCCCCTGAAGATGTGGAGGCTTTGCCTTGACTTTACGAGTACTAAAATGGGTGACAGAACAATTGCTCGTTTCTAAGAAGGTTGCAATGGCTACGGTTATGTCAACCAGTGGTTCTGTTCCCGGTAAAAGCGGTGCTCGCCTCGGTTTAACCACAGATTCAATTATCGGTACAATAGGGGGGGCAGGTCTAGAGGTAAAGGTCATTCAACGCTTACGAGAAATGCTCTCAGAGGCAACAACTGCGACAGGAGAAGTGCAAACCTACGGTCTCAACAGAGGGGCCAAGGGCTATGAGGTCATTCCACTTGACAGTCTCTGCGGCGGTCGTGTGACTCTCGCTTTAGAGGTGATTATTGCAATGCCACATATTCTATTCATGGGTGGAGGTCATTGTGCAAAAGCCATGTCTCTTGGCCTTCAACCATTGGGATGGTCATTCTCAGTCCACGATACAAGAGATGATTATTCAACCTTAGAAGGCGCAACTGAATCGCACCACTGCACTGTTGCCGAGTTCTTTGCGTCTGAAGGTTCACTAAACAGATTCTCCGATATCCTATTACTCGGTCATGATTGGCAAGAAGATGAAGAACGATTACTGAGTTTACTCAATAGTGATTTTTCAGGTCGAATAGGAGTAATTGGTTCACGCTCAAAATGGCAAGCATTTGAACAGAAAGCATTGAGTACAGGAATCTCCCAAATCGCTCTTGATTCGGTAAATTGCCCAATTGGTCTGAATATTGGAGCAGAGAGCCCAGAGGAGATAGCCATTGCAGTACTCGCTGAAATTATCGCAGCATGCAAGGGCGTAGACCCAGATGTTGGCACTTGGCGAGATCAATCTTGAATGAAGATCTTCTCTCTGAAGTAACGTAATTCTTCAATCGACTCTAATATGTCGTCAAGAGCGAGATGCGCACCTTTTTTCTCATAGCGGGGTAGGCTTGGATACCAACGCTTAGCCATCTCTTTGAATGAGGATACATCGACCATTCTGTAATGAAGATAAGCCGCTAGTTCAGGCATCTGGCTGTCGATGAATTTACGGTCACACCAGATACTATTACCGCATAAGGGAGCCTTGCCTTCTGCTACGTATTTACGGATAAATTCCAAGGTTTCAACTTCAGCATCAGCAATAGAATACTCACTTTTACGAATTCTAGCAACCAATCCACTCGCATTGTGATGAGTGGTATTCCACTCGTCCATAGCGGCAAGGTCCTCTTCACTAGTTTTTATTGCCAAATTAGGCCCGGTGGCAATTATATTCAGATCACCATCGGTAATTACGGTGGCAATTTCGATAATCGAACAGGATTCGATGTCTAAACCCGTCATCTCTAGATCGATCCAAACCATATGTTCGTCCATGCACTATCCTTGAATCCCCTGCTTTTCAGGTTGGCGCAGGATTCAAACGGGTTAGCCAACCGGTCTGTTATGTGCGTAACGCTCTGACTATGTTTTTTATCATCACAGCTTCGCTTTTTAGCGGCTGTTTTGCAGATGCTGATGTTGAAGAGGAAATAAGCATTGAATTCGGTGATGATTTCCGTGCTTATTCAGTAGTTGCACCAATAGATACTGGTATCAATCCTTATCATAATCACTTTCGCAGCAATGAGACTTTACCTCAATGGTTAATCGAGGGACTAGGGACTACTATTATCTGTAATTTGACAATGGAAGGTTCTTATCAAGAGAGAGTTGATGCAGATCAAGAATCTTGTTGGTCGCAGATAACCGCTTCGGATATAGTATACTTCAAAGGCACTCGGATTTTTGGCACCTCACCAGATATGGATTCAGGTGTTCCAATCTTAGATGACCCGAATGATGGGCATGGCACGGCTGTAACCGGAGCAGTTCTAGATGCAGATCCCGATGCAATTATCTTCTTTGTCGAGGGTTTCAGCGATAATGCGGTTCTTGCAGCGGCAAATCAACCATTGGTCGATATCCTGACTACCAGTTTTGGTGCTCCCTTGTCCTTACCTGTTCCTGGGATTAATGATGCAACTAAGGTTGCAGTGGTCGAAAATCACAAAATCCATACTGGAGCAGCAGATAATTCTCCATCACCTGCGGTGCAGGATGCAACCGCTGGACCACCATGGTCGATAGGAGTCTCTGGTTATGCTGAAGGTGATGATGACCAGAAGGAGACAATGTCGGGCTCATATCCAGACATGGCTAGCGATTGGACCCAATATCTCCCCAATCACCAAGATGTTGATGAATATCATTGGACATCAGGGACTTCATTTGCTACACCGAGAACTGCGGGCTTCCTTGCACATGTAATTACCTCACTAAGGGAGGAATATGGCGACCATGGTTCAGGTGCTCGCGATTCAGCACTCATAAACGGCAGTGAACTCATCTTCAATCATCAGATACGCGATGCACTAAATCGTTCAGGCTGGTATCCCGGTTATCAGAGCTGGGACCCTAGCAGTGGAACTACTCCTGTTTCACCGATTCTCCCCTGCACTCAATTGGGTTGGGGTGTTCTTAATTGGTCAAATATCGATGGCATCATAGCCCATTTGAATGGTACATCTCTAATCCCAGACCGATCTACAGATGTACGCTTGTGCATGCAAGCCAATCAAGAGGCTAGGGAAGCCTACTGGGGCTTGTATCCATTCGCATCTCTAGGTGTTTCGAAACAGATGGCTGTAGAATCAGAGTGGCTCGAAGTTTAGTACTACATTACCTCTTGAGTCGAAATCCAATACTGGCATAAACCCTTCATGTGGTGTTGTTTCCAAGGATGCTCTGATATTGGATAGCACTTCGGGTGGTAATCTGAAAGTGAAGCCTTCTCTAGTCTCTACCAAACCACTTTCAGATACATTTTCGACAATACTATCCATTCTCTCAGTGAGAGTTTGAGCCCTTGTTACAGGCTCTGGAATCGGCTCTGAAACCGGTTCTGGGCCTAACTCTTCTTCAGTTGTATTAGACATCAAGATGGCGTTTTCAGATTCATCATCATCAGGTTCAGATACTTCAACGACTTCTTGATTATCGCCTTCAGCAACAGTAAAAACCTCAGTGAATGGAGTCTCTGTATCATTGAATCTCTGCATATATAGGATGCCGAAACCAAAGGCGAGTATGCCCAGTGATAACCATATCAAAGCACGATAGGTTACAGTATCAATAGTAAATGAGAGGATGAACATACTGATTATCGAACCGAATCCTCCAAATCCTCTACGCCAACCGGCTTCAGTTTCTTCTTTGAAGCCTTGAATGGCTATTGTGACCATGTATATGGAGATAATACCCCATGCCAGCGAGTCGAACTTACCACTGTCGAGAATCCATAGAATCCCTGCTAAGATATAGGCGATGGACATCATACCGATACGGTCTAGCCAAGTGAAATAGGCGGATTCGTTTTCGAATTCGAATTTCTTCCAATTCCAAGCGATATCGGAATTGCTTGCTAGCCAAGTGAATGCTGCACCTTCTGCAATCAACAATAATCCGACTAACCAATCTTGAGCTACTTGCTCTGCCGGTATTGCCTGTTCCAAGTAATTCCATAATGCAAAACCATGTAGTATTGGCATCAATAACATAGCATTGCTCTGACCTTTACCGAAAACTTCCCAGGTTATCCAACCGGCACCGATGACTGTACCGAGACCATAGACCGCATCCCAACTTAGGACCAGGCAAATCATTGTCCAGATTTGCATAGTCTTGAGTAATTGCTCACGTCCCAATAGTGATCCTAGATTGAAGGAAGATATCACTGCTGGAGTCTCATTATTTGCTTCATCAGCCCAACGGTAAAGTATGCCTCTTTCTGCTGCTTGATGAATAATCAATGTGAATAAACCCGTGCCCAAAAGGCTGTGTGAGAAGATTTCAAAGCCAGTGAAGTTCGAAAAGTTATCATCGTTACTAAATCCAATCAAGAATGATAAAACGGTGGCGTATGGAACCCATGGGATGAAATCCAACCTCCCAGTCAACCAACTGTGTAATGAGATTAGAACTGTTAAAATCAGTAACAACCACGATATCTCAGGTAATACACCGAGCATACCGATTGCCAACCATATTCCTGGCATGATGGTCGGCATCGAACGTTCATAACTTCCACTTCCACGTCTGTCAATTATAGCCCTAGCCAGAACAGAAGCTGCGGTTAAAGCCATGATAGCACTGGATAATCTCGACATATCAAGAATAGTAATTTCAGTGAGATCATATGCGGTTAAGTTGACTTTGTCGATTAACCATTTCACCAAATCACCATCTCGTACCATTCTTCCACCCATCAATATCAGTGCAAATGGAGCCCATGCCAAAATAATACCTTGGCGATAACGGAACGAGTTTACTATGACTAGAGTATAGAGCACTAAGAAGGCCAAACCCCCGCTACTGTCAAGAATACCGATAGCCAATAATCCAGCTAAAGCCCAACAATCAGCAGAAACCGAAACTGTACTCTCATTCAGTCCGCGTCGGTTGAGAACAGTACTGACTACTAGTGGTCCTGTGATTAGAATCGCGTCAAACAGTAACCCACCTAATAGAATCTGAGATGTAGATCCATTGTAACTGTTCAAGGCGATGGAGATTGGTACTGCCATTAGGAACATTGTCCAAGTTGCAATAGCCCTTCCAGCCGCTGAAGCTTCCTCATCATCTAGTATCTCCCAGGTTAGTAGTCCCAAAGGAATCGCACTGAGTAATACCCATTGTAAGTTGGTAGCAAGTTCGGCACTATTGACGAAACTGATGGCGATGGTGAAGAGTATAAGCGGACCTATTAATGAGATGCGAGCGATACTACCCCAACCCTTCTCGGTCCATGAGATGTCATCATTTTCTTTCTCGAGCACAATCCAAGCACCGGTTTCTGATTCGAAAACCGGTACTGCTTTCTTACTGTTTTTACTAATCCAAGAAAAGATATGTCCAAGGTCCATTTCCACTCCTTTGTAGCGTCGCATGCTGAACCAGATCACACAGGCTAGAATCGCAAGTGGTAGATTCATGCCATCGAGTAATTGAGCAATACCATCAGGTAAGTTCAGAGTTAAACGCTCGAAAAATGCTAGAATTAGAGTCATTACTATTGATGCGAATAATGCAGCACTTGCTTCAATACGTCGATTGACGTCTTCTGATGCTGCTGCTTGATGCAGCATTCGCCATGAACTCATTATGATGTAGAGGACTATTAGCCATGGTACCCAGAGATTAGTTCCGAGCAGAATCGACTTTGACATTACTATCAATCCTAATGTGAGGAAGTGTGCCCAATCGGAAAGAGTGCTACGCATACGCGATAGTTCACCGACAATTATCAGAGCGACAGCTATGACTAATTCAATATCGGCTATGACGAAGCCAGCCGAAGTACTATCTTGGATAAAGAAGGATATTCCAGCAGCGATAAAGGTACAATTTGCGACCCAAGTCCGGGTTGCTTTTGCCATTATCAACATGTATGGCAATATCGTGATGGTAATAATCCAAGGAATGATACTTGCTTCAGGTGAGATGACCCATATGCTGCCAGCGAGACCAATCGGCATCCAAGGAGTTCTACGAGCATGAACTGCCGGTAAATATGCGAGTAGGAGAGTAACCCATAATGCGCTTTGCAAATTGACATATGCTGCCATTTCTCCCAACATAGATTCACGCAATGGTCCCAGAATTAGGTTCAAATCCCCCAATTTTGCCACATAAATTGCGAGTAGTACTTCAGCAACTAGTATGAAGGATGTTTTCTCAATTAGGCTTTGTCGTAAGCGTGGATCTGCGGCAAGAACCCCTTGGCCTATTATGATGAAAATCAGAAGTGAGAGTGCACCGCCAGCACCGTCTTCAGGTGCATTTTCGTTGAGAACTTCATAAAGTAAAGGAATAATGCCGCTGACTATTGCTGCAATAGAGAAAGTGATGCCATTATTGGATTGTAAGGCTAGCCACATCGCTAAGAAGGTCAAGCTAACAATCGAGACTCCCAATTCCCAAGAGACGATATCATTAGACCAAGAGAGCCATGGACCAACTCCTGCAACAGCGATGGCAATGGGTGTGAAAGTGAGGACAGACCAAGAAAAAGAAGTCGCACCCTCGAGGTTTCTGAGGTATAATACCGCAGCTGCAACCAATGCCAAACATGCTCCCAATTGGATGTATATCGCATCTGCTGAAGGAGACCACTCCTTCTCACTGTATTCTATTCCTTCGACGAGAAGAAAATCGATACCGTTGCCAGCAGCGATGGCGATAAGGAAACGGGTGCCCCAAAGAACTCCAATCGCTGCGAAGAATAAACCGATTCCTAGTAGATAATCATGCACTGCATGTAAACCACCGCCACCACGTCTGCGCTGCATTTCCACCATGGCAATTGCCATGGTCGCTGAGATGATCCCTCCCGCACCAAGAATCAAAAAATTACTATTGGTAGCATCTTCTGCAAAGGCGATTGAGAGAATACCACCCCATATAGCCAACATGGCGATGCCATACATTACCAATTGAGCGAACTTGCCCATAAAATCTACTTCGGCGACACCTGGTGTCTTTACTTCGAGCCGTAAAGCCTCGACTTTACCATATAATCCACCGCTTGTAGTAGGTGTAGTTACTCTGCTAGGGCGACTAGGTTTTACGGGGACATCACTCATGGTATCATCAGATTGTAATCCTTTGATGTATTATAGCCTTCGACAGAAGGAGAGGCATAAACATCATTCAACGAGTTCAGCATCGACAACGGAATCTACATTATCGTCGAAAGCCGCATTGCTGTGCCCCTCTTGTGACGAATTAACACGCAACTTTTCTTGCTCTCGTTTCTCTTGAACTATACCGACAACGAGAATCGCTACTATTACAAGAATAAATATCGAGGTTCCTGCTACGATAATAGCACTTTGAGACGCATCCTCCATCGCAACATTATCTGAATCTTCACAGGGGTCTTCCTTGCAATTGAGGACTATGTCGAAAGAGATGAGTGTCGAAGAACTATCGTCCTCTATCGCTCTCATCGAAAGAGTGTGATTCCCTGCAAGAGTTTTTCCTGGAAGATGTTCCAGTTGATGTTTAACTGTATCAAAGTCGAGGGTGACAATATTGGTGTGTTCATAACTATGCAAATTCGACCAATCATCGCGTAAGTGATTTGAGCGCCATTGTATGGAGTCAACTGGTTGTGATACAGTGAAAGTCATCTCACCGTTCACTCCGAGGGGTATGCGATTATTATCACTAGATGCGGTTTTTAATTCTAGAGTCAAATTTTTGTCTAAATCATAACTTTCTTCAGCTGCCTCAAGAACCGATTCTAAAGCGTTGACATGGCCATGGCCATAGACGTTATTTTGCCTGTTTTTCGGAATTAAATCATCTGCACAGGGTTCGTTAGCAAACATATATTCACAACGGCGGTACGTTGCTGTTTCTTGCAAGATATTACGAATGTCGAATGGAGAAAGGTCTGGGTTTGCTTGATACATAAGCGCTGCAACTCCAGCGGCTCCAGGTGTAGCCATACTTGTTCCGCTCAAGCCGACATATCCATCTCCAGAATTAGCATCGACAGACATTATGTTACTACCCATATAGGCAATATTTGGTTTAATTCGTCCTTCTTCAGTTGGGCCCTGGCTCGAGTATACGGCAATCTTAGTGTCCTTGTCTAGGGCACCGACCGTGATGACGTCCTCTGCTGAACCGGGAGTTCCTATTTGGGCACTTAATGCCGAATTCCCAGCTGCAATGAAAAGAGCTACTCCAGATCTGACCATCTCATTAGCCATGCGATTAACACTATCTTCCTCGCTACTAGTCCATTCGATTGCCCCTGGTCCCCCAAGACTCATGCTTGCTGCTCGAATATTGAATTCATAACGCAAGTCTATCGTCCATTGCATACCACCCATCACGCCAGAGAATGAGCCTGAACCACCGGCATCAAGCACTTTAACTCCAACTAACTTAGCTCCTGGAGCCATTCCAACATGATCATAATGTGGTGCTCCGGTTCCAGCTGTTGTACCGGCGCAATGAGAACCATGTCCATTGTCATCATAGGCTTCTGTAGTGCCGTTAGTGACAACAACATTCGCCTCAGTCGTCACATCGTAGAAGGCTATGACTTTTGGGTCATAGGTCGACATATCATCGTCAAGGTCATCTAGACTCGCATGTTTTGCATCGATTCCAGTATCAATGATAGCCACCGTTGTCCCAGAGCCATCATAACCGGTTTCCTGATGAGCATCAAAGACTCCGTGACCTTCTGCAGCATCAGCATTACTAACTTCAAGAATGCCATCTAATTCGATCATCACTACGCCAGGGATTTCTATCAACTCTAGTATGTTCTTGAGGGGGACTCTTCCAGCAAGGGCGTCGATTTGAGGCAATTCCCATGCGTGCTGATAGTCAACTGCGAGTTCTAGAATGCGAATTTCTTCTTTTCCGGGTGTGTGGTCATAATCGATTATCAGAGGCAAGGTATTTTCTTGATCCAAGAAGATTGGGTTGAACATATGGAGTTCGACCATATCACCTATGCCGTTGCCGTCTCTATCGACAGTGGTCTGGCTCCACCAACCTTCTTCAGTTGGTTTTTCACTTTGTGCTTCAACCGGCATCATAAGGCCGATTATAGGTAATAGGAACAGGGCAAGAATCATGGTTGAAACAACTCGATTAAACATCAATCAACAATCACCTAAACAAGGCGAAACGCTCACTGGTTTTGAACCCTCCTCGCCTCGGTTCTATCAGGAACGGCAGGAGATTGAGCAGGTAAGCATCAAAGAGTGGTGCTGTATCGGCAGAATAGGTGAGGTAATGGTTGGCAAAGAACACGCGTCGATGTTGCCTAAGCCAACTACACGTCAATGGGTTGCAGATGTCAACGGTGTTGAATGCTCAGTACTAACCAATAACAATGCAATTTTGCTTGATTTATTGCGCGATAAAGCAGGTTGTCTCGGAGTCAAAAGAGGCTGTGATATGGGTACCTGCGGCTGTTGTGCGGTATTGGTCGATGGTAAACCACGCCTCTCATGTCTTACTTTGGCCGGCGAGGTCGAGGGCACAAAGATAACCACGGTCGAAGGATTGGCAGACGGTAATCATCTTCATCCGATTCAGAGCATGTTCGCTGAATGTGGCGGTAGTCAATGCGGATTTTGTACACCGGGTTTCTTGGTAGTAATATCAGCGCTATTAGAGGAGAATAACTCACCTAATGACGCAGAGATAAAGAATGCAATCGAAGGTAATCTCTGCCGTTGTACCGGCTATCAACAGATTGTTGAATCGGTGCATGCAGCCGCTAATATCCTTTCTTCAGGGCAAGAACTGCCCGATGTGACCTCGGCCAAAGACGACCCCCATCCGGGAATTGGCGAATTAGAGTGAGGTGAAAGCATGAGTGACGAGATGGAAGGTTATCGTCAACAGCCGGGTAAATTACCGTTTTCAAAGCCGGGTAGCGGCGGCTCAAAGCAATTCAGTGAATTACGCGACATGACTATGATTCCAGAGAGTCAAGGCGGAGAAAAGTCTCAACCGAGGGGCCCCCACGGGCATGATAAGTTGATCACCGGCTCTATTATTGGACGAAGAACCCCTTTGATAGATTCAAATTGGAAAGTCACAGGCCAAGCAAAATACGGCGATGACATACGTCTTCAGGGCGAGATTATTGGAAAAATTCTCCGCTCTCCGCATCACCATGCTCGAATCAAATCCATCGACTGTAGCAAGGCTGAGGCCTTGCCTGGTGTGTTCGCAATCGCCACAGGTAAGGAATACGTCGCTCGTTTCGGGGTATTGCCGGTAACCAAAGACGAACATGCTCTAGCGGTTGACAAAGTCCGTCACATCGGCGATCTAGTCGCTTGTGTAGCAGCAATCGATGAGGACACCGCACTCGAAGCGGTGAGATTGATAGAAGTCGAGTATGAAATTCTCGAAGCGGTACACGACATGCGCAAGGGATTGGATGATGCTGATGACCCTATTCATGACCGCGGCCCGTATCACATAGGTGAGTCAAATATCCAGAAGCGTGTCTACCAAGAATTCGGTCGTGTATCCGAGGTAAAAAACGCTAAAGTATCCTCCTTGAATAAGTGGAAATTCGCAGGAATTAATCATGGATTTACCGAGCCCCATGCTGTGGTTGCAAATTGGGATCCACGGGGCAGGCTAACGGTCTATACTCCTCAACAAGTTCCACATTACCTTCATAGATCGCTAGCAGATGTCCTTGAGATTCCTATGCATCAGATCAATGTGCACCGAACTTTTGTTGGTGGTGGCTTCGGTGGAAAATCCGACCCGTTTCCTCATGAGATGTGTGCCGCGATTCTCGCTCGCAAAAGTGGACGACCAGTCCGCATAACCTTCGATAGAGAAGAGGTATTCTGGACCAACCGCGGAAGGCACCCTAGTTTACTGGAGATGAATGTTCATGCTGATGCAGAAGGACGTATCTCAGGTATTGAAACCGATGCGCTCATCGACGGTGGTGGTTTTGCTTCTTTCGGGCACGTAACCACCTATTACAACGGAGTATTGCATACCGCTCCCTATGAACTAGGCTCTTTCCACTATACTGGGGCAAGAGTGTGGACGAATAAGCCGGCCTCTGGGGCAATGCGAGGACATGGTGCGGTCAACAGTCGCTGTGCAGTCGAATGTGCAGTCGATGATATTTGTGAACAGTTGTCCGTTGACCCAATCACCTTCCGTCTCTCCAATCTCCTACCCCCTGAATCGACTACTATCACCGGCTTCCGCATCACCAGCATCGGTATGCGCGAATGCTTGGAGCGGGTCAAGAAGGAAAGTGGCTGGGATGACAAATTCCGCAAGTTGCCACTTGGACACGGTATTGGTATCGGCTGTGGCTTCTTTATTTCCGGCAGCGGTTTACCTATTCATTGGGATCCAAACAAGTTCCCTCACGCCACAGTCCATCTAAAAATCGACATGGACGGTGGAGTTACCATCCATACTGGTGCTGCCGATATTGGACAGGGTAGTGACACAGTTGTCGCTCAAAGCGTTGCAGAGGTTCTTGGTTTGCCGTTGACAATGATTCGTGTTCGTTCAAAAGAATCGGACACCGCTCCCGTTGACCTAGGTTCTTACAGCAGCCGTGTCACTTTCATGAATGCAAATGCTGCAATCAGTGCAGCAATGAACATTCGCCAGCAGTTACTCGATGCGACTGTAGAAATAACCGGAGTTGAAGAAAAGGACTTGGTTATCGGCGATCGTCGTATTTACAACAAGCGCGACCCAGCAGCAGGAGTTTCCTATCTCGAGGCTTTGCATAAAGCTCAGGAAGAGAAAGGGGCATTGATTGCATCAGGTGCCTACAGAACTCCTCCGATGGGGAAAACACACAAGGGTGCTGCTGCAGGGTTAGCGCCTGCTTACTCGTTCTCCGCCTACGTGGCTGAGGTCAAAGTAGACCCCGAAACTGGGCAGACGAAAGTGATAGAGGTGTGGGCTGCGCATGATTGTGGTAAGGCCCTGAATCCGTTGGCGGTCGAAGGTCAAATTATCGGCTCATGCCATATGGGTATGGGGCAGGTAATCTCGGAGGAGATGGTCTATGGCCGCACTGGAAATTTGCAAAACCCCAATCTCCTCGATTACAAAATCCCCTCCGTTCACGAGATGCCAAAGGTAACCCCAATCATCGTTGAAAGCAATGACCCTGAAGGTCCATTTGGCGCAAAAGAAGCGGGTGAAGGTCCACTGTTGCCAATATTGCCAGCGGTTTGTAATGCGGTTTACGATGCGATAGGTATCAGGGCCAATGAATTACCAATCACTCCTGATAAAATGCATGCACGTATTATGAAGAAATGTAAGTCATTAGGAATTGATGATCCACTAGATTTACCTAATCCATCTTTAGAATATAGTGATTTACAGGCCAAACTCGAAAAGAGAGCACAAGATCACGCCGATAGGGATTTAGTACGCAAATTAGATAGTGATCGCAAACCATACATGAATGGTGCAATATTCGGCCTGGTAGAAGACATAGCGCCAGAAGAGCAATGCGATGATTGGATCATTTCTGTTACCCCTACCAAGGAATACATGGAAAGTCCAAGGTTGGCGGGAACTGCCTGGAAGCATGTCGAAGCAAGACACAGAGGTGATTCTCAATGAGGACACCACCTTTCGAACTTCACTTACCAACCACTCTCGAAGAAGCCGTTGCATTAGCAGCGCAATATGTCGATACTGGATTTGATTGGATTGCCGGCGGTACTGATTTATTGCCAAATTACAAATGGCACATCAATTGTAAACCTCACGTTATTTCCTTGGCCAAAATAGCTGGCCTAGATACTATTTCATCTACTGAAATCGGCGCTATGGCTCGTTTGAGCGACCTTGAGACCAGTGACACACTCCATCCATTGGTTAAACAAGCAGCTGGAAAAGTCGCTAGCAGTTTGATTCGGAAGAATGCAACTTTAGGCGGAAATATTTGCCTTGACACTCGCTGTTATTGGTTCAACCAGGGCGAGGAATGGCGTTCTTCAATCGACTGGTGCCATAAGTGCGATTGCGGTACAGGAGCAGATTGCAGAGTTATTCCTAATCAGAACGATCTCTGTGTTGCAACCTACCAAGGGGATATCGCTCCAACACTTCTGGTACTCAGTGCAAAAATACATCTTCTAGGACCACAAGGTCAACGTGAAATGTTGCTTTCAGATTTCTATAAACTCGATGGCATGACGCGAAATGTGTTACAAAGAGACGAGATGGTAGTCAAGATTACATTACCAGATTCAGCAGCAAAAATGTCTGGTTCATATCAAAAATTGCGCTTGCGTGATTCATGGGATTTCCCTGAGGCAGGAGTAGCAGCGGCTTGGGTTAACAACGATGCAAGCACTCTGAAAGTAGCGACTACTGCACTTGAGAGCATTCCGCGTTTACACGACGAGGAAGTTGAGAACTCTCAAGGCGATATCCCGGCCCTATGTGCAGCAATTCACAAAGTGGTAAAACCAGTAAATAATACTTCAATGCCGCCTAGTTATCGAAGGGCGATGGTCAAAGTTTTAGTAAAAAGAGCCTGTGAGGGTTTTTGAGGCTGTGACGTGATGAAACACATACTTCTAGCCCTAATTTTTGTTCTTGGCGCATTACCGCTGCAGGCCGAAGCTCAATCTGAAACTCTTGATTGGGAAATTGGCTGGGAGACTGAAACCGATCCGGAGATAATGGAATTGAATGGCAAGGATAGCCGCCTTAAGTCACAAAACGGTTTAGGATCTTCTGGCGATATGACTTTTTCACTGACGTTAGAATTCTGGGTAGATAATCCACGACCACTACCTGTGGAGATAGAGTTTGATTGTTTCATATTCGCAGCCGAAGGTGGTACAGAGTTTGAGGTTGATTTTCCCGATGTCTCAACAATAAACGGACTATCTAATGAATCATTTAGTGTAGTGATTAGCGGTGATGGTTTCGACCATGACCGCGAAGTCGCAAGTAGAAGTAGATATCTGATTGATTTAGCGGACATTCACTATTTTTCACTTACTGCATCAGAGTTGGTAGCGGGTCAAGCAACTCCTACTGAGGCAAAAGAAATAGAAAAAGACCTTCAATTTTCAAAATATAATGCTTATAGAGTGTCTCCCAAGCATCTCGGCGACCCACAAATAACTGTCTATTCTGGTTCAGACGAGAGTATGAAACTCGAAATCGACAATTTTGGCAATGCAGTAGATACCATCATTGATACTGAGGTAGAAATAAAATCTTGCCCACAACTGGTTATTGAGGGATTAGAGGGCGTTGTTGGCAACTCCAAATGGAGTTTAGATAAGACATTAACAGTCACTGCGCCCCAAAGCCACCCAGAAAAAGAGTGTGAAGTAGTATTCAAGGTTCGTAGCGAAGGTTCCGGTTTATGGTATTCAAATCATGAAAAATTTACTGTTTACGTATTTGGAGAACAACCCGAAGATGAAACAAGCGATGACACATCATCTTCTGACCAAGAGACGATGGGTAATGATCTCGAAATAAACGACTCGGGAATCCTCCCCTCCCTTACAATGTTATCAACTCTCTCAATGGTCGGATTTGCTGCGATATTAGGCCGAGAAAAGCGATAACGCATCCTTTGAGTGTGAACTTTCACTTGAACAGTCTGAGACAACATATATGTGTGGTGTAGCGACTACTGCATTGGAGAGTATTCCACGCTTACACGACGAGGAAGTTGAGAACTCTCAAGGCGATATCCCGGCCCTATGTGCAGCAATTCACAAAGTGGTAAAACCAGTAAATAATACTTCAATGCCGCCTAGTTATCGAAGGGCGATGGTCAAAG